>Ga0098060_1000871_pt1 | contig 12814 bp, 26 predicted proteins | sample 21_taG_FD_77063 | JGI IMG/M metagenome (GOLD analysis project Ga0098060, IMG submission 77063) | Marine viral communities from the Subarctic Pacific Ocean - 21_ETSP_OMZ_AT15319 metaG | ecosystem: Environmental > Aquatic > Marine > Oceanic | place: Pacific Ocean | collected 2015-01-19 | reverse complement strand
TTAGTCATATTATATGTAATGCTAATAATCTCTAGAAGAGTCGTATTGTTTCCAATAGCAACTTCAGGAATAGTTTTGTTATCATAAGTATCGAAAGACCCACTAATACTATCATACTCTGAAGGAGGGTCGGGTATAACTTCTGCACAACCTGCTAGAGAAGCAGAGAGGAATAGTAATACTATCCCAAACTCTGTTAATCTAGTTTGTCTTGTTTTTGATTCTTCAAATTCTTTCAATGTTGTTTGTCTTGTTTCAGTCATACCATTTCACCTTCAATTAATATTTTATTTTCATTTAGTATTTTTTCAAAAATTTCTATCTCTTGTAATTTTTCATTTACAAAAGTCATGTATTCTACATTCGTCATTTTTTCTACATTTTTTCTATACATTTCTTCATTCATTTTTTTCTACCTTCTTCTATTGTTTTCATTATCTTCTTTTCAGCATATCCGTAAGAAACGTCCATACCAAATCCAACTTCATGCATAACTTGCATTAGCATAACCATTCTATCTTCAATATGATGTGGTGGGTCACATGGGTCGCCACTAATATCATACTGTAATGCTATTGTGTAATATTTTTTACTCATTCTTCCTCCACTCCCTTATCCTGTTTTAACACACCATAATATACTTTCTTTGCAATATCAGTTTCTAAGTTATGTGCCATATATTGATTATCACCTAATACTATTGCAGACTTCATTAAATTAAGATAACTACCATCTTCATTAGTACTTCTCCATTTATTAATTGTAGCCCAATCAGTACCACTCCAATATGCTTGACCAAAAGGATGAGTATGAATCCAACATTTAATAGGTAACTTCATTCCTTTTAATTGATTAGTTTGATTCTCAAAGGAAACAAAACTAGGTGTTCCTACACTAATATATAGTTCGTCTTTATCATCTACAATTACTTGTACTTCTCTAGGTTTATCAAAAGCATCTATTGATTGATTCCATATTGTAGTTAAGAAAACTTCTGTACTATTACTAGGATATACAAATTCTGCAACGTCTTTTACAACATTCCAAATTGTTCTTATTTCTTCTTGCCATTCTTCATTTTTTATTTCTAATTCTTCCATATTCATTTTATTTCTCTCCTTTTACTCTATATTTACCTGCTAAGTAAAGTTTATGTCTTGCTTTAAACTTACTAAAGTATCTTGCTCTTACTCCTGCTTTCATTTTTTCATCTCCATTATATTTCTAAATCTAGTAGGAATAACTATTCCTACATCACACCTATCACAACATCTTCCATCTGCAACAGGTTGTGCATTATTTCCTTGTGTCCAATACACCTTTCCATTGTGTACTTTATGTTCTATATCTCTTTTACATATTACGCATTTTATTGTTTTTAACTCACTCATTCTTTCTCACTCCATTTCTTTTCAAACAGTATAAAATCTGCTTCTGATACTTCACTACTAAAGATAGTACCACTATTCATATGTAAATCAATCAGATATCTTTCTGATGATAGCACACCTGTTTTTACTTTATTTACAGAGTATGCACTTACATATTTTAAATTCAGTGTTGTCGTTCCTCTACTTGTTTTCATTGTTATTTTGTTCATATTCTTTCCCTCATGTCTAATATTTCCATATGTATTTGCTCAAACATAGAACCCAAGACAGTTATTGAATCTTCAATTGTAACCTGTCTAATGGTACTTGTTTGAGGTGGTAATTTCTGATAGGCTTCTATCATTCCGTTGAAGTGATATTGTAGTTTTTCTAAGTTTTCAACTAAGTCTTCTACATTCATTCATATCTCACTCCCATGATAAAAGCATCTAAATCATAATCTCGTAATTTTGTTTTATCAAAATTAAAGATGTCTGATAGTTGAGTAGTTGATGTTCTTATACCTACTGTAGAACAAGGCCATGATTTTGCTATTTGACCTTGTGTGATTTTTATCTCTAACATTACACTAGCCATATAAAAACATGCACCTAACATATTATCAGTAAATCGCATGTCTCTTTGTTCTATATTTCTAGATACATACTCTACTAATTTTATGATACCTAATCTTAACTCCGGTGATGTTATTTGTAATCTATCTAATAATGTATTAGCCAAGTGTATGGAATCTCTTTGAGTAAAAACTGTAGCGTTTCTTCTAAACTTTGCTACCTTTTTTGCTTGTCTAGAGATATCACTTTTAGGCACTCTAGATATTTGTTCATGTTTTTTTAGACTTGTAATAATGTTATTTTCTTTTAGTACATAATACGTTAAAGCGGCTGCTCGCCATTCAACCTTAACTCCTCTAAAAATTCTTTCACGTTTAATAGTTTTATAATAACTTTGTGTTAATAGTTTAATTTCTTTGGTAACATTGTAATTAGATAGAATCATATTACACAAAACTCGCATTTGTCTATCTGCTTCACTCTCAGGATTTACCCTGATATGTTCTCTTCTAAGAGCGTAAGATTTACTGTCTACTATATCCTCTTTGGATACAAAAGAACCTAACATTGATGTTACATTAGAATTTGTTGTATATTGAACTGTTTCTGCTATTGGATTAATAGACAATACTAGACCACAATCAGAACATATTTGTTCTCCAAGCCTTTCTATATATTCAAAAGACGTAGAATTACATTCTTTACATTTATGTTCTAGCATTACTGTTCCTCCCATTTTATAAGTGGTCTATTTAGTCTCTTAATGGGGTATTTATCTTCCGAGTTATCTTTAACAACATTTCTTAATGTATATATTAATTTATGAGCAATAGTATCATTCTTTAGTAACATTGCTCTAGCGGCCATTTGGTCTCCAATACTAGAGTTTTTATGTAAATTATCTATACAAATTGGACCACGCCATATCTTTCTATTACTATCCATTCTCTCATACTGTGTATCGTTAGGAACACTTTCATCGGATTTATCATTAATATATCTTTCAAAGAGATAGGTGTTTACTCCTTGATGGTTATTTGTGTTTCTACGTGACTTAGTAACTTCTCTAGGAGATATAACCCAATCTCCTATTTGACCACGTATATGAATAGATTTTTTATTGTCAAAATTTATTAATGTAAACTCTTCATATTCTTCACACAATTCATTCAATAGTTCATAGGCTCTTTTCTGTACCATCTCATCTGTTCTATTTTGTTTTAACCATTCTATCATTAAATGATACTCACTTGGTCTAGGTTCTGTTCCTAGCAGTTTACTCCATAATCTTGTAGGAGATATTTGATACCAAGTTTTTGAACGAGATGAACCTGTCAAATAAGTAGAAATAAATATGTTTAAATCATGAACAGATATAGAAGCCCAAATACCTTCTGATATTTCTAATGCTGCTTCTGTTTCACCAATTAATTTAGTATTGATTCTAACTTCTGTCTTAAGACCTTTATCATAGAAGTAATAAGGTGTTCTATTTTCTAATGCATATGAAACATAATATGGTAAGTTAATACATTTCTCTATATAATTATCCATTAATTCAGTATCTCTAGTAAATACACTACGATAGAATATTTGTGCTAATATAGTAACTAATCTTTTTCTAGTTACCTTTTCATTGTCAATATAATATGCAGAGTTCTTTCTGCGAATTAAAACAATAGAATCTCCACCTGCATATCTAAAAGATATCATAATTGTCCAAGTCTCTATTGAAGTTGGAAATAATTGAGTGTAACCACGTATATGTTTTTTAGGAATAAGACATTTATCTATTGTTTCTGCTATTTTTTCATGTAGTGGGTCAATATTAACTTTAGAAGAAATACTAGGTTTGGCAACCTTTAAGTGTACTTCTCCAAATTGATTTACACGTGTAGAACGATATCTTCTATAAAGGTCTCTTTGAGTTAGACTACAGTTAAGTAGAAAACTTGTGTAATGAAGTTTAGAACCATCATCGGGAGTAGGGATTTGTAATTTGATTTTCATATTTATCACCATTATTAATTATATAATACTCTTTTTTATTATGAAAGTCGAGTATATCTTTCATTGTTTTAAAGTCACTACAACCTGCAACAATCTGTCTTTTAATTGCATAGAAAAGTGACTTATGATTTATTTCTTTTTCTTTAAAATCTGAATATGCCGTTGAAACTAATATCTTAGATACATCACCATTTAATGATTGCATTATATCTTCTTCAACTAATAATAGTTTCTTAGCATTCAATTCTTTACATTTTACATAGTTCACAATTACACCTCTGTAGGTAGTATTTGCATTATTATTTTAATTAGTATATGGGCTTTTCACCCACAAGGTAACATTTGTATCTCCGGTTACTCGGACTAGGTACGAATTTAGTATCCGCCAACCATAGCAGGGATTAAGTTAACATCAGTAACAGTATCCCAATTAACTTGAGCAATGGCTTCTCTCGTTACCATCTCTCCATCAATAAAAACCCAATGAGTTGGGTGGTCATTGATTTGGTCAATCATTTCTTCGGCTTGGCATTCTAATTCAGTATGTCCTGTGTCATTCATTATTCTCAGTTTCATTTTTATTCCTCCATTTTTGTTTGTAATTGTTGTCTCAATTGTGATACAAGTTTTTGTTGTTCTTGTAATCGACCTGTTAGTACATTGATAGTCTGTTCATAATGAGAGCAAAGTTGTTGGTGTTGCACCAATTGGTTTGCTACATTTTGAGCAGTTGCTTGAAGATTAAGTGCATTCTGTTGCAATTCTTCAAACATCTCATCAGTATATTTTCGTTCGTCTTCTTTCTTTTCGGTTTTCTTTTTTGTCATTTATATTCCTCCATTTATTTGGTTGTGTCTTTTTTCTTTCCATTCACTTATTAATCTTGATATTTGTAAATGTGTAGTCGGCATAGTTCCGGTGTACCCTAGTGCAGTTAAGTAACTTGTCTGTGCATCGGTAGGGGTTTTATTGTTTCGGTTCAATATTTTTGTTAAAGACTCATATTGTTTACGTGATAATTCATTACCATCTAATAATTGCGTCTTAAGACTAGATAAAAAATCTTCTTCCCATTGAGTAGTTGCTTCAAACTCAGGATTAAACATAGGTATATCATAATACTCACAAATCCTTTGTAATTCTTCTAAGTCTATTGATTCTGCAACCGCATCAACAATCTTTTCTATTCTACCTTTCTGTTTGTCTGCATCTAAATTGTCTATATGTCTTTCAATATAATTTTGAAATAAAGTCATATCATTTAGTAATCTATCATCGGGATATCCTCTAGTGCTATTTCTTTGTGCTCTAGTATTTTCGGGATGATTCCATCTCCAAACAATAGAAGCCATCTTGTATTCAGGATGTCCATAATCTCCTTCGGCTCTTTTTCTGATTAGTATTTTTGGTTCATAGCGACCTTTTGCTCTATTGAAAAATCTTTTACCCTTTCTCACATTAAGCCTTAAATCAAAGTCCTCAATAAATTGGAAATCCATTTCAAATTGTTCACCATGTTCTTCCCACCAAGCATCTTTAACTAAACCTGTAACTGCTTGTGATTTCCATAGTTCTATCATTTCATCTGTAATAGTATCTTTAGGAACATTTAGTTTTTCACTCATATGTCTTAGAACCATCCAATTACCAATACAAGTTGAACCAACTATCTCTTTAGTTTTGTTTACAGTATTTTCTATTTCAAAATGATAAACTATATTATGACCACATAAACAATGATTAGGATGATTACTTGGATGGTCTCTAACTGATGCTGCGGTATCTCTCCAAACATTACCTGTTATTCTCCATTCAAGTTTTGCATCTTCATAATCACTTGCTTCTGATAATTCTAATAATGGCGTTGTAATCTTAGCATAAGTACTCATTCAAAATCACCTTCTAATTTTTCATAACTTCTCATTTCTTCTAAATGAGATGTAAGTAATTTATCAATCTTCTCATATAAAGCCTTAGCACAACCACCAATAGTTTTTCTATGTAAAGATAACCATATTTTATGTTTACCATTTAACAAAACCTTTGGCTCGTCATTATCGTTCATTGTTATTACAATAGGTGGCATTTCTTCATCATTTACCAACCTAAATTCTACATTTGTTTCTTCGTTATTTAACATTTTTATTTCCTCATTTTTATTTGTTTGGAATAGTAACAGAGAAAGATAGGGGATATGAACTCCCTTGCAGCACGGGGCATAGAAAATTATGAATAAATTTATCTTTTTTATTTTGCAAACTCTGTTCGGAATACTTACATAAGTAAGTGCGAATATAATATCGGGAAAGTAATCATAGAAGAGAGAGTGTTATCTACTACTACTGTTTATACTTTTTACTGTAGAAACCGATGGTAATTATTTTAATAGACCCACCAAGATGGTGCTCCTTTTTTCCAACTAGCAAAGTATCTTTTGTCAAATGAATAATACATTCTGTATTTATCCACAACACTAGCATCTTTGAAGTTAGGTTCTTTTCTACATTTCTGCTCATCACTAATAGCAACGGCAAAGGGTGTAAGCCCTATATCGGGTAAGGTATCTTCTACTTTGTTAAACACTTTATTGTATTCATTATGGGTAGTTTCTACCTTGTGTATTCTTTGATAATATCGTCTAGAATATTCTGACAATAGACTACGCAAATGTTCACGAAGCCATTGAAAGTTTTGTTTGGATTCTCTAGCCCAAATAGTACAAGGATGGTTTAACATTACAGGTCTGTATGGACTATCAAAACCAAAGTGGTCTGCAATAGTTGACATCATTTGCATTGTTTCTGTACACATCTTGACTACATGTTTATCACACATATATTCTGCTGATACTTTAGGAGATTCATCTAATACAAAGATGTTCATTCTTCTTCCTCACTACATTTACGACATCTAATTGCATTCTTACTAATTATTTTACCACATTTACATTCATTCATTTTTATTCCTCCTTGTTATACCCCTTCCTTTTTGTAATTTGTTAATCTTACTATATGCTTTGTCTAAATCACTTTCTAGAACAGAAACTCTATCATTTAATTTTACAATGTAATCCATCATTCTATCTTCTTTGTTTATTGGGTTTAATTTTTCTTGTTCAAATAAGACATCAATTCTTTGATGAATAATTTCTTTCAATGCTGAATGTTTCTTGATAGTATATCCTTCCATATCTGAAGTAGTGATATCAGCCACTATATCGTGAAGCATATCTATTCTCTTATTTATTCTGTTTGCAGTAGTACTTATTTTTAATCCAAGTTCTCCTCTAGTCATTGCTTGACTATTCATTTCTGACATAACATATTTTCTCATTTCTTCTTGAGTTTGAACTTTAGAATAAGTGTTTCCCATTCTTGTATTTTGACCCACCTTTATTTCATGTTCGTCACAATACCTTCTAGAACTTCTGATACTATAAGTTGTAAATGGTTTTCCACATCTACCATCTTCTACAGGATGCATACAATATTTTATTGATTTTGTCATATTTATTCCTCCTCACTAGTGAACATTTTAACTTCTTCTTCGCTAAACATTTTAATTATCTCTCTATTTCTATTTTTGAAACGAGATGATGTGAATTTAATTGTAGAGCCTTTTCTAGCCCCGTTTTCATAATAGGTTTTACCTATAACTTCTGCATGAACATATTGATTCTTAAACACAACATATCCTTTATGTCCTATATTATAATTTATATTTTCTCTATATTTTTTCATATTCATATTCATTACCTCTAATATTATTATTGTTAAAATAAGGAAGAATTCGTTCTATGCCGAGTAGCCACACAGGAAAGATACTCTTTGATAATAAGAGCAGATTACACTTTGTAATTTTTAAGTCCTACTTATTTCGCCCTGACGAATCAGGTAACTACTTTTCGAGACTCCCTTACAGGATATACATGATAAGTTTTACGAGAAGACATTTTTATGTTATTTTTACGGCCAACATTGTTCTCTTATCTTGTTATAAGAACTGTCTTTTTTCTCGACCCGTTGTATCTTTATTCTTTTGATTTGGCAAACCTTATTTTAACAAATTGTTGTGTACACCATCTATTGTTTCTATGCGGTGTTGTGATATCCTATAGATATCTCATAGTTCCGCAAAGTCATTAAAATCAATTATCAAATTCAGACCGCTAAGTCTTCTATAAGAATAATATCTTCTAATGGTTTGCGTCATCGGTATGTATTACCACACAACAAACTTGAGTTTGATTTTTAGCCTCGTTGAGAGACTAAGAGTAATACGAAGTAACCAATCAAATCCTTGATTACATCGTCATCTGATTCCATTGAATCATTACCTAGAATTAGACGATTTAATTTATCATCTATTCTAACTTTGAGTTGTTCATCTGTTGAAGCCTTAGAAAATATTCTATTAGGACTTAAGGCAGAATCACCATATTGTTCATTCTTCTGAAGAAGCATTTCTTGAACTTCAGCAAATACAATTTTGATTTTTTCAGCAGAAGTTTCTAAGCCATTCTGAGGCATTTTTTTGCTCTCCTTATTGACTTGCCCACTGATAGGAAATCTGTCTTCAGAATCACTCGGATTACTAAGAGTTCCACCTTTCCAATGGGAACTTTCATCACTCATCTTTTTGAGTTCTTTGGAAATCTTATTTGCAGTATCTCCAACTTTGCTCAATTCATTATTTTGCATAAATTCATTCTTTCTATCTTTCCACGTCATATTATTATCACATCTTTATCATTACAATGAGAAACATTTTTCTGCTCTCTCAATATTAAATTCTCAATTTATGGCACATGTTTCTCATTTATCATTATTATCATGCCCTTCTGCAAGAGAGAGAGAGAGAGAGAGAGAGAGAGAGAGATATATGTATGATAATAATGATAAATGATAATAATATTATAAAATATATAATTAAATATACTTAAACCAAGTTTTACTACAGATTATTATTATCATTATCATGATAAACATTGAGAATAATATTAGTCGTTAACAATATTTAATATTAAATATATTATATTACTATAATAGTATTACATATATAATATACTATATAGTATGCAAACTGAATTAAGCACTAAAGAAACCAATCAAAAAGTTGGTAGGAATATGTTTAGCCAAATGGAGAGAGTTGATTAAATATGCTTTAGGAATAAAGCACGCATTTGGCTAAGGGTCTTAGATTTTTTTGGGAGAGAATCTAAGATGGTCTAGATTTGGAATTTGCTATATAAAGGGCGGCACGGTGGGAATGGATTTTTTTGAATAGTGCTAACTTTTCTCAAAAACTATTATCATGTTTAACTAACGTACCAACCATATGGTAAGGAACTTTGTGCAATTACCTTATACCTAAAATACCAAACCTATGAATAGAGGAGTAACCAATGTTATACGACAGTAAAAACGAAAAAGAATGGAATAAAATGAACCAAGAAGAAAAATACAGGGAGGGTCTAGAATATCAAGTATTCAGCCTTAACAAAATCGCTGAAAAACTTGAGGAGTTCCATAAATCCAGTCTCAAAATGGTTTTTGATATATGCAGCAAAGAAGAGAATTTTTTAATTGAAGAATTTGATGGCGGTGGTGAGAATATCCCTAGTGCTCTCGCTGTAGATATATCGTCACAAAGTCATGAATTAAAGGTGTTTCAAATGCAAGTAAGAGGTAAATGTATTGAATTACAACAAAGACTTGAGAGATATGATGCTAGAATACTTAGAGAAAATAGAAATAAAGGAGTTGAATAAAATGATGACTAGAAAACACTTCGTAATATTAGCCAATGCCTTTAGTAGAATGGATTTAACGCCTGAACAGTTAGATATAGTCATAGAAGCCTTACATAAGACTAATCCGAGATTTAATGAGCATAAATTTAGAAAAGCGGTCTATTATTAGGTTGAGCACCCTTCGGGGTCTTCATCAACACAAAGTTAATTACAACCATATGGTAGTCTACTTTGTCAGGATACCCTTATATGCTAAATTTCTAACCTAAGACATGCCTCTACTAATTGGAGTAAAAAACGGAATCGAAAAGGGATTTACCAAGAATGATTTAAATTTAATTAATGGGTTTCCTTTTGGAATGATTATGATGGTTGCTGAATTAGGTGAAATCAAAGATGTTGAGAAGTTTAGACTTAGAGTCTTAGAAGCAAATTTCATGAATGAGATATTTGACAAAGACCAATTAAGAAACAAACTAACAGTAGATTTTGTTCAAAGAATGAAAGATGCTGATTGGTCATGTAATGTTGGTAATAGTTCAAAGGCTGCATTTGATAGAGAAATCAAAAGAAGATTATATGAAGGTCATAAATGGGATTTTAGAGATTGGATTGAAAACAGAGGAAAATATAAACCGAAAGATGAATTATCCGATGAAGCAAAAGAAGTTTTAGATACATTTAATGGAAGTGAAGAATAATGATACAAGAAACAAGAAACGATATTAAGCCCTACAAATATGAGATTGAAGTTGGACATTCTAAGTCCGGTTCTTCTCATGTTGTAATAATCAAGAGTTTGAAAGTTCGTGGTGATGATTTACCATACGCACTTTCAGAACTACAAGCAGCCCTTAGAGCATTCAAGTTGATTGACTCTGAATAACATTCCTGTTACATAAGGGTTAACCCGTAACATTAACCAAAGAAAACTATTACAAAGCGTCTTGCTCTCCGTTGAAAGTACCCTACGCCTCTACAAAGTCAAATTGAATACTAGTAAAACAATTAACTCCCTGTGAGGAAATACCTCTTCCGTGCATCCATATAAATCGACATTCACTGTAGTTTTCGGAGGTTTGTTATAGGGTTAGGATACTGCGACAAAGTACAATACCATATGGTAATGAACTTTGAGGATTACCTCTATATCCCTAATATGCACTATAGGGTATGAGTAAAGTAATGAATAAAAACAAAACAAATAAAGCACAAATTAACAAGATGGTTCTTAAAATTAGGATGCAGAAGAACAATCTTTCTTGGGATGATGTTGATAGATATACAACAAAGGAAGAAAAAGCAAAAGCAAAAGAAACAGGTAATCCAATGTATGTTCCTGCGGCTATTATTAGTCTTCGTAAAGAACAGGAAATGCTAGGCTATGGTAGGGGTAAACTGAGTCGCTACGACCATGATTGTTTACAACTAGCGAGAAAAAGCCCCTATCCTAGAACTAGGCAGTTAAATTGGGAGATGTACAGAGCAGAAGAGATGATAAAATTGGCTGCTGCATCTGCCTAATTCCCTTCGGGGTTTAAACACCACAAAGTTAGTACCAACCATATGGTAAGAGGAACTTTGAGGATACACCTCATATAGTAAATACTCAATCTATAGTGTTACTACAGGGAGAGAATAAGTAATATAGAGAGAGTGATATATATGAGTGAAATGAAAAATTGGAATGAATGGAAAAATGAAATAACGACATTTATGGATAGTGGAGCAGTTGAGGATTGGATGGTTACATCAGTTTCAACTATGCTAACAAAGGGAGATAATGACGCAAGCCGTCAAACAAAATTCTCCTCTGCCATAAAAAGCATACTAGAAGATGTACAAGGAGCACCTATTGGTCGCCGAAGTTCATCATTGAATACAATAGCATCTACAACTTTAGCAGTTGCTCAAAGTGATGTTAAAGCCTTTGCTGCTATATTTGATAGCAATCCGGCTATTCAAGGATTATTACTACCTCACGGAAGAAGTGAAGAAGTAGTTTTTGAGAATGGTGATGCGTTTGTGGATTATCTACAAGCACAAATGAAGAGAAATGCAATTTCAGCCAATAAGAAAGGCTGGGATGGTGAAGCAACTTCTCTAGTTGGTTTCCTACAGGAGGCTAACTAGATTAGTTGTTCTACCTTGTAGTAACTCTTCAAAAGAGGGGAGAATCATTAATTTGGTTCTCCTCTCAACTTTTCCCATTAGGGTGTACCACAAAGTTATACTACCATATGGTATTGTACTTTGGACAAACCCTATATATCTTAATTTCTGAATCATGAATAATGCTATACATAAGAAAATATACTATTGAATACGACATAACAATGAATGGAAAAGATAACAGAACGTTAAACTCTTTGTTTCAACGTGAAGGTATTTATTTGTCCGGTAAATATGATGGTGAGATGTTACAAAATACTCAAGGTCTTCAAACTGTTACACATACTGAGACTATGTATGCTATAACTCTTAATAATGTTGAAAATGGATTATCCTTTGCTTATCAATCAGATGCAAGGAAGGCTCAAGAGCAATTAATTAAGATATTCCCCGATGGGGGTTTGTTTCCCATAAATGCAATTGAGACAACTGAGGAAGATACCGACCTTATGCCAATGGGAGGAGAAAACATCGTTCTTTCTCAATGGAATGATGAAACAGAAGAATGTGAAGTATTAGAAAGTGAATTATTTGAAAGGTTTAGTTTCTACGGTTGTAATTATATGTTAGGTGATGATACTGTACTTAATGTTAAATTCAATCAAAAGATAAATACTGTTCAATTAATATTTGAGATTACTTGGGATGCTGATAAAGTAGCACGTAAAGACGCTATTGAAAGAAGACTAATTGAAAAGCCACTTGACTTGATGTCTCTTATTATTCTTAAAGTAGAAAACGCTTTACAAAGTCAATTCGGGTTAGACTCTACTGTTAATCAAACAGTTGACTGTAAGTTTGAATCTATTAATCATACATCATCGGAATGTTCACCCGATATCATACAGATGGTTAAGGATGCTAAGAATGAATTAAAACAACAATTACAAGAGGAGGAAGAATAAATGGAATACGATATGGAATGTGAAGGATGT
>Ga0098060_1000869_pt1 | contig 12844 bp, 4 predicted proteins | sample 21_taG_FD_77063 | JGI IMG/M metagenome (GOLD analysis project Ga0098060, IMG submission 77063) | Marine viral communities from the Subarctic Pacific Ocean - 21_ETSP_OMZ_AT15319 metaG | ecosystem: Environmental > Aquatic > Marine > Oceanic | place: Pacific Ocean | collected 2015-01-19 | reverse complement strand
TTGTCTTTACTTGTAACGTAAGATCGAGTATCTTGGTATTTTTCTGGATTATTTAATAGCTCTTGTCTTAAAAGGTAACTAAGAGCTTTTAAAGACTTTGGGTTTTTAGCTCTACCATCCTTTGTAAAAAGCGTGTTATAAAGCATCACATGCAGCATCTCATGTAAAACAACAGCATTATTACCACTCCATTTAGCGGCTCCAGGGCGAATAAATATTCTGTGATTATTATTTCCAGAAGTGTCGTAATCAACGTGTCCAGGTCCTTCAAGGGAAACGTTCTCGTTTGTCATTTGCCTCTCAAGTCTTCTTATTTGAGCCGCTTGCTCTTTTTTTGCTTTTTTAGTTTTAGGTTTATTCTCTTTTATCAATGCTATTTGATCTTTCAAATAAGCGTTTCTTACTTGTCTTTTCTTTCTTTGAAGTTCAACAGCTATAGTGTACTCCTCTTCGTTAAGACCTTTTTCTACTATTTCAAATCCTAACTTAGGGGCAAGTTTAATAGCATTTTCCAACAACTTGTTATATAGTTTGTTTTGGTAGCTTCCAATATCATGCGTTTTTATTTCTTCGTCTATAGAAGTAATTGCATCATTTATCTCCTCAATTTCTTTAAAACTAAAAGCTTTATCTTTATTATTAAGTTCTTTCTTTCTTTTATTCAACTTAGCTTTTTGAACTAAAAGATCTACTTGTGTATCTGTAACATTTTTTGGTGAAGCTCTCAATGCTTCGACAATGTTTTCAGCTTCCTTAATGTTAGATTCTAATATTTGTTTTTCGGTGTTTAGTACTTTTCTAAGTTCAATACCCTTGCTAGTGTTATCAGTTTCAGCGATTTTTTTATCTATAACCCTGAGCTCTGCGTTTCCATTGCTTATAATCTCTTGACCAGACTCCTCAAACATTTTATATATTTTAGCCCTAGCGTCGTTTCTAGTTCTAACCGCGCTAATAGAACCTAGTGGTAATGTCAATACAGTTGTACCACTTAATACCTCCGCTTGCATCTCTACTTTTAATATATCTGGAGAATGTTCAGCAAACGTAGCTGATTTAACTACGTCTTGTAACAGGACATCTGTCTGCTCTTCAACGTGTTCTTTCAAGAAGTTTTTTCCAGCAACCTGTAAGGCAGCTCGGTTTGTCGCCGCTTTACCAACATCAGCTACGGCTTTTCCAGCGGCTACATACGAACCCTCCATTAAATCCCCTACTAATTTAGCCGCTATCTTTCTACCGCCAGAAGTGTTTATCCAATTGTAATCAGGCATTATTGTTTGACTAATACCAGTTGCTAAAGATAAAAAGTTACCATAAGCAAAAGCCCCAGGCGCATCAAGACCTCTCGCCCTACCATCGGCATAGTTATCGAAAAATGTCATTTTATGATTAATCCTCATCATGTTAAGAGAACCCATCATTCTAGGGGATGTTAGCCACTCCCTGTTTAAAGAGTTGACTATTTTTTTACCAAAACCACGGTTGACACCAAGACTTTTTGCCACTTTTGATCTACCGTCAAAAAGACTTTTTGTTCCACCGTATTTAGCAGATTGAGCTGCAGTATCTCTGTAAGCGCTCATTATGTTTAAAGTATAAGGTAGCAATTTAGCAAAAGTTTTACTAGTACTATAAGCGTTCCAATTACCCTGACCACCAGCCCATCCTGGTGCCATTTTTTCATACAGATTACCCCACCAACCATCTCCATCTTGTTCTTTAAACTTAGGGTCTAGTATTTTTCCAGAAGAATCATTTGAAGTTGGGATAAAGTCAACAGTAGCAGCAGAAGCTAAAGCATCAAACACCATACCTGTATGATGCCATCCTTTGTCATTATACTCGGATGTACGATTTGGGGCAAATTGATAAACGTGATCTTCCCAAAGGTGACTTGTTACATCAGCTATCAATGGGATAGGTAAAATATATTTACCAAACGCCCCAATACTTCTTTTTGTAATACCTTTTCTCAACCACCTAAACCTTAGCATTTCTTCTACAAATTCACCAAAAAATACATCAGCACCCCAACCAAGACTATTTTTTATACTTTCATTCCACTCCATCTTAGCTTTAGTAGAGTTAAACGTTGGGTCAAAAACACCATCTTCAACATTCCACCCCCAATTTGCAAAAGATTCATCTCTGTCTTCTTGCCATTTTGTAGCATCAGTATTAAACAGTTCTCTCTCGTAAAGTAAATCTTTTTGTGAAGTGGTTAAAACACGTCTTTGGTACTCTAAATCATCACCTTCTTTTAGTAATTTTCTTAACGTGTGTTTATCAGCGGCGCTAAAATCAACCAACTGAGTATACTTACCACCTCTAAAATGACCATACTTTGCTTTAATGTCCTGTATTTGTTTTTTTAAACTAGAGGTTTCGTTTTCCCAATTAGCAACGTTGTTTACTAGTTTTTGTTTTTTAGAATCAAAAGCTATACTTCTAGTTTCCAACGCTGCTCCTTTTTTACTTGAAATATCCATTTCCTCGTTAAATACCGCGGATTTTGCTTTTAATATATAACTTTCTCTAAGGGCATTCCAATTACTTTTACCAGATAAGTTTACCCACCCAACCCAATCCTCTCTAGGTACAGCGTTAAGGAGATGCTTCTTAAACATAATCTCTTGCTCTTCATTATCAAACTCAGGAGAATAAATTTCACCCTTAGAATCAGTCATCACTGTCTCGTAAACTTTTTCCCCTAATGCAATCTCAGCTCTTGGATCTCCTTTTTCTACATAGTTTTCTATAGGATCGCCTAACGCCCCAAAAGCTTGAAGTCCACGAAGGCCTAATGTGGCTTTAAATCCAACTGGAGAAACACCCATCCTTTTAGCAAAGGGCAAACTGAATTGGAGAGCAGGGCTCGTGAGCCAATTAACGGAAAACGAGTTACTTAAGCGGCTGTAATCTATATCACCGCGATCGTCAAATTGAACATAAGTATCTTCCCACTCAGTCTCAGCTTCAGCACTAGTGAGCCCCAAACCGCCGTCTTCCACGCTCTTGGTAGCAATAGACGTCCAGTCTTCCTTATTTACAACGTTTCTTAAGTCAACATCTGGATATCTATTCTTTAACGTTTCAGCAGTATTATGTTCATATTTCTTCTTTATGTTCTCTTCATATTCTATCTTATCAAAGTGGTCATCTCCAGCAGTATGTCTTTTTGCAATTTTTTCCCTCTGGTTGTTTAGCTGTATCGTGGTTAACGCTCCAGCGGCAACCAAATCTTCAACCAACTCATCATCACCATTAGCCTTAGCATCGTCCAACATAGCAGCTAACTCGTCATCGCTTTTACCCTCAAAAGGTTTTTCTGATTGGATTACTGGTGCGAAACCACCCCTATCTAGACCCATTTTAGGTGTTATATTCTCGATGTTTAGATTTAATTCAACGTCTTTGTCCTTGTCTACCACAACGTCTTTATCTTTATCCACAACAACATCAACGTCTTTGTCTACCACAACATCAACATCTTTGCCTTTGTCCACCGCAACATCAACATCAGACGTTAATCCGTACGCTTTTCTCTCTTCGTCTGTTAAGTTATTTATCTCCTCTTCTGTTAAATCTGATAAAGGTACTAAATCCTTTTCCTTGTCAGTGCTCACAACGTTACTTTCCACAGCGCTACTAATTATGCTTGTGCTTGGCTTACGTACTACGATTTTCTTCGTGTTTCCACGGTGATCTACAACTTCAATTTCCTTTTCTTTAACCACATTATCCTTAGCCTTTTCAGATACAACAGCTGCCTCTCTTATATCAGCCATGTTTTCTAACCTTCTATATCCCTCGAGTTTACTACCTTTAGGAATTTTTTGATAGCTAAGTTTATTGCTTTGATTACCCCCAAGCTGTAGTACGTTGCCATTTGCATCTGTACCTGCGTAGAAGCCAACGTGGTATCTAAGACCTTTTTTCGTTGGACGGGAAATAACCATTATATCTCCAATTTTAGGCTCCGTAGTATCAGTCCCTACTTGCAGGTAATCTTTTGCTCTTATAAAGTTGTAAGCAGCTGCAGAATTCTTTTTTTCACCAATAGCTTCAAGATCTTGAATAGCGTTTGTGGAAGTAAGCACCTCGTAAACCAAGGCACCACACCACGCTTTTTGACCGCTAGTTAGTGGTAACTTAGACAAACGATCCGTCTTTCCTAACAATTCATTAAACACGTTGTTAATTGTCTTAACAAGAACGCTATCTGATTGTGATTCATCTGTTCCTATGAACCCACTATCTTTTAACCAATCAACCGGATTAGTATTGCTAGTACTTTCATTTACAGCTGCGTTTAACACGGGGTTGTTCTCCACCGCCTTCTCAACAACTTCTTGTTCAGTGTTATTAACTGGAGCTTTTATTTCGGCAACTTTAATATCATCTGCTGATTTCTCGTCAATAGAATCTATCATGTCACCGGTAATGTCAGGTTGCTCCGCCTCTATATTTATTTTTTTACCAGGTTGTGTGTCGATAGATTCACTTTCAATAGATGCACCAACCCCAGTAACTACTGGTACAGTTATTTCTTTTTCATTACCTTGGGCGTCTAGAACTTCTACGTTTGTAGTTTTTACTACATCTTCTTTTTTCTCTTCAACAGAAACTGTCCCTTGACCTTCCGGGGCCGGCATACCACCATCTGCATCTATAGTATCTGGTATACCATCTCCATCTTGATCTACCATTGCAACGCCATCCCCGCTAACTACCTCTTCACTCACTACTTCCTCTCCTTTAACCTCTACCTCTGGCAGTAAACCAGGAAACTCTTCGCTATCGACTTCTTCGATCTTCACCTTTTTGTCTCTACCTCTCCACTTATCTTTTAGTTTTTTAGTTTCTTGTTGAGAGTACAACTCTTCTTCCTCCTTTTCTTTTTCGCCTCTTAATCTTTCTTCTTCTATTACTGCAAGTTGTTCTTCTGTCAACTCTTCGTCATCAATTGTATCTAATAGATTTGGGTCTTCATTTTCAATAATCTCCTCTTCAGTTTCCCCGTTTTGTTGTACTTGTACTATCTTTTTTTCTACTTCTTTATTTTCATTTTCTTTTTTTATAGTTTTTTCCTTATTAAACTCTTCTTCAGTTGGTATATTAACTATATTTGGTTTAGGTGGGAATAGTGTTGGTTTTAAATGATCTGGATTAATCTCAGTCTCCCCATCTTCAACCTTTATCTCATCCTTTACCTCAACCTTGCTTTGCCTTGGGCCTAAGTTTTTAAGTGAATCTCTTTTTAATTTTTGAGCTCTTGGTGATCCTATAGCGGATAAATTTTTGTACCACTCTTCGTAAGATAATACCAATCCAGGTTGCTCCATTTCATCACCCTCGCTACCTCGTTCGTTTGCATATTTTTCATATTCTTTTTGTAATAATTCTTCTTCTTTTCCAGCTGTTTGTGTAGCTATAGATGCAATTTTTGTAGTTGGATCTACAGTTATTAAATTATTTTTTATTAAACGCTTATAGTTGTTAACGTCTTCAGCTCGTATTTGGTTGATTGAAAGAGAATCAAGTTCATTTTGGCTTAAGTCAGATAGTAATCTAGTTCCATCAATACCTAAGTTTAGATAAGAAGAATCATAACCGTTTCCACTATAAGCCATTAACGCTTCGTCAACAGTTTTCCCCTTGTATGCGCTCCAATTTTTAGTTCTTTGCCACCACTCTTTCTTTGCTTTTAATCCATCTTCATCAGAAGCAAAATGTATCAATACGCCATGTTCACTTGCCGCGCCAGGTTGTATGTCGTACCCGTCATCTATAAGACCCTGCGCATAACTAGTAATCCTAGGCTTACCATCCTTCATGACGATTTGACCTTTTTTAGACCCACTACCATGAACTTGATAATACATGATATTTCCGGGGTTTTTATTAAACTCCGCTAAAGTTACATCTTTTCTATCGGCTTTTGAACTACCCTTCATACCCCAATATAAAGGGTCTGTTTTACTGATATTATCTTTTGATGGCATTTATTATATTATTTAATTGTTTATTTATAGTCTGCTGGGTTAAAGTCGCTCTCTCCTTCAACTGATTTCATTATTTCCATAGCAAACGCCGGATCTGTTTCTATAGCTAAAACAAAAGCATCAAAGTCTTTCTTGTCTTGTCCTTTTAATTGGCTATAAATTTCTTTATTAGGGTTGAATTTAAAGCTATTACCTGACTTAGAAAATTCACCCATAGTTTTTTCACCACCCATATTAAATGGAGCTTCTACATCAACAACCAACTTGTCACCATCAGCCCTAACACCTTTTACCGTGGCCATACCACCTGCTACTTCAACGTTTATAGCTTTATTGTTTTTAAATATATCAGCTGTACCAGCACCTGAACTACCTTTAATATTAAATTGATCTACACTAGCTGCGTTAATATTTTCGTTAGATCTCCAAGTTGTAGCCGCCGGTGTGGTAGGAGTAGTGGTAGCCGTGCTAGAAACACCACCAGCAGTAGCTTGGGTGCCAGTAGTTGTAGTGCTAGTAGATTCAGTATCACCAGCATTACCGCTTAAATCACTAATGTTCACGACATCTAAGTTAAGTCCACCCATTATATTACTCGTGTTGTTTTCTGCTTCATTTATAAGAGTTGGTGATAAATCAACTGGAGAAGTTGTTGATGGTGGATAATGCTTATTTCTTTTTGTTAAAAAATCTTCTTTCCACTCCTCAACACTGTTTCCTACGTTACCTAAAAAGTCATCTGCAAAGCTAGCGCCAGGATTGACTGGTTCTTTAGTTTGTGGATCAATATCGTCTCTAAGGTCTATAATATGTTGTTTTAAATCATTTAGCACTTGAACTCTATTTTCAGGATCAGAAAAATCAAACAATTCACCGTCAATCTCTATTGATTGACCAGGAGATTTTATTTTTACATCCATACCAACAGTTTTAAACTCTTCTTTTAATATTTGCTCAATCTTTTCCATACCTTCTTTTGAGTTCGTGTTAAAAGAAAAAGTTTTAGAATCGTCATTTCCAAAAGCCATATCAATAATACTATTAGTGTAAGTATCCATTTTCTTGGCGTAAACAGCATCCGCTCTTTTTTGCACACTTCCTAAAGAGCCGTTGTTAGCGATAGCGTAAGGATCATTAACACCATCATCAAAATATAATTCGCTTTTTTCATAATGCGCTCTTTTTTGTGCTTTTCTTTGATCAGTCAAAACAATACCCATAAATTTAGAGTATTGAGTTATTTGATGTGGATCAAAGTCGCCACCTGCTTTTTGAGCACCTACGTTGTCCTTACCTCTAAGCTTCATTTCCAAAAGAGTTCTTCGATCTTCTTTAGATCGAGCTTTCCACTCGTCAGAACCGTAAGTCAAGGTTTGTCCATCCTCCGTTGCCCATGTGATAGGATTACCATTCTCATCATTGTACATGTATGAGTGTTTTTCTGGATCAGCTAGTTCGTAAATAAACATGTTAGCGTATGTGTTATCTACTTCTTCAGGGTTTTCTGTATCTACGCTTCCGTCTTCTTTAAATGCAATATTTACCACCTTGTTATCGTTAGGCGTGCCATCACTAAAAAGTAAATCATTAAGTTCAGTTCTAGTGTCTACTTTACCCAAACCATCTTTATCACCGGTTTTAACTAGTCTCTTTTTAAGTTCGTTTGCGATTGTAGTTTCTTGACCTTCTACAACATCATTGAAATCAGCGTTAGTAGATGATTTTTCTGTAGTCTTAATTACGAACCCAAGCATGTTATTTCGAGACTCATCTACACTTCCATATCTAGCGGCATCGTTAACGTTAACTAAAGTATATTTATTGGGGTTGTAAGTGGTTACGCCATCTATAGTTGTTTTATCTTTAAGATTATTCCTGTCGTTCCACTCTTTAAGCTCCGTGTCATGCTTGGTTTTATTTGCTTTTAAACCTTGTAACTCATCCAATTCAGCCCGTGTTCTTGTCATAACCGGTTTAGCCTCTATATCCTTTATTCTTTTCGCGTCAACATCATCAAACTCGGGTGGTTTAGTACTATTTATAGGTATAGCGTAATACAGCTCGTTACCATTTCCAGCTGCATTAGGCCTCATACCAGGAAGATAATCTCTGTTTTGTAACTTTGATGCTAATAAATGATCATCATCATCAAAACCCTCTGGTATATACGTGGCTTCCACATTACTATTAACAACATCCTGGGCATCTTTCATTAATAAAACCATCTCATCAAATTTTCTTTGGTTTTCAGCTAAAGCTCTTTTTGACTTAAAACTCCCATCTTGGTTATCTAAAAACGTTTGCTTAAAGTCCTCCATTTTTGTCTGTAAAAAAGTTTGCATTTGGGGATCTAGAGCTCCAGAAGGCATTTTATAGCTATCGTCAAAAGCTTTGTTTAAATCAGTTATTTTTTTCTTATTAGCTAATTGTTTTGTTTTATAACTCTCAACTATAGCATCTACACCAGCACCTATACCAACGCCTAACGCTAGGTTACTATCCATATACTGCCCTGCTTCAGCGGTAGCCGTTGCTTTTATTAATCCTGTATCTGCTTTTCCGAATGCTGCCATAATTTATATCTTTTTCTTATTTAATTTTTTTCTTCTACCCCAGGTATGTCTTCAATAATCCTTGGCTTAAAAATACCGGTTTGATCTTCGTACATACCGGCAACACCACCGATAACATCACCAATACCTTTCGCCATCAACTGTTGACCAGCTTGAACAGCTTGTTGGGCTCCTGTAACAGCCTGAGCGTCCATACCTAGTATAGTACCTTGTTTACTTTGCTCCATTTGCATTGATGTAATTTGAGCTTGTTGAGCGCCGGCGGCTTGTAATTGTTGTATCTTAGAACCTTCACCCGCTTGTAGTTGATCTATTTTAGCTGCTTGCTGCGCTGCTAGCAACTTGTTTTTAGCCTCTTGTTGACCAATAAAAGCAGCTTGTCTCTGTGCTTGTGTTGCAGCTTGGTTTGACAACGCTTGAGCTAAACCAGCTACACCACTTCCACCAGCGGCACCTCTAAGGTTTTGCATTATGTTAGCTTGAGATCTTTCAAAAGATTGTCTTTCAAATCTAGCCTGCTGTTGGTTTACCGTTAGATCTTCAAACGTATTTTCCATACCCTCGTATTGGTTTGTCATACCTTCGTAAGCATTATCAACTTTAGTTTCTAAGTTGTTAAATATCTCTTTTTGCTCGTTGTAAGCTGCTCTAGCTTTAGCTAAAGCCTTTTTTCTTTTTCCACCCCAATCGTAACCCATAGCCATTTGGGCTAAACCACCGAGAGCTGTAGCTGTCCCAATGAAAGCTTGGTTTATACCTGGATCACTTGATCCAAAAAGAAGTGTTTTAATTAATTCTAACATAATTTATTTTTGTATATTTATTATTACAGTTTTACGCTATTATTTACTACTTAATGTAACCTCTGAGTTTACAGAGAATAATTCTGCTTTTATTTTGCTATTGTTTTGAAAGTTTACTAGATTAAAGTATCCCTTTAAAGACGACTTGTTAACAGAGTTGTTTTTAGAAAAAGTTAAAAATAAGTCAGTAACAGGACATCCTTGAATTGGAGCTGTTATGTTTATTCCAGTAAAATAGTTTGAATATTTTATACCTATCCAGTTCCAACTTTCTGTTAAAGAATCTAAAGTTAGCTCTGTTACCTCGCCTAAAATAATAGGATCAGTATCACTTATAGCATAACCAATGTTACTGGAAATTACTGGAGATATGCAGTTGCAGTATATCAAATCACCCACTTGCAACGAGACGTTTAAGTGCTTTTTAATTAATAAAGCAGATTCAGTATCTTGAGAGGTTGCGTTAAAAGCCATTTATTTATTTTTTAATTATTACGAAGTTGCTAAAAATTGTTGTATGTCTAAAACAATTAAGACGTCACTCTCACCAACTTTTTTTATTTCAATATCACCAGTTATAGTGATAATATTACCCGTGTTTTCTACGGTTAAAGTAACACCGTTTTCTAAAGTTTGAGCTGCGTCCATAGTCCAATCACCCGCGCCATCAGCGCCTCCACCAGATGTAATAAGTGGGTTTTGTAATGCAGGGTTAATACCTATACCACTAACTCTAGAAACATTGTTAATAACACCCTCTCTATCACTAACAGCTATGTCAGCAGAGCTACCGCCGGCAGAAACCTCTGTTGTTGTTGTTGTTGGCTTGGTTATCGTTGCTTTAACGTTTGTCACTTTAATGTCATATCCAGTCAAAGATTTTATATTATCACCTCCGTAGGCGTATACGCCGACAGTATCGTCCGCTAATCCTACAGGTTGGGCTTTATTAAAAACGATGTTACCAGCTTGAGTAGTTATTCTTTCGTCAGTGATAGTTGGAACTGCTGTAGCCTGCGTGCTAGCCTCAGATACTTTAGTTATTTTTTTATTTTGTTTGTCTTGCGAGTACGAAATGTCCTCGTAGTTAGATATTTCTGTGCCAGCTGTTACGTTTGTACCTACCACCTTCATACCGCTTCTAAGACCAACAATATTATTAACGGGCCATTTGTAAAGTTGAACTACCCTCCCATCACGTGTTTTTATACCAACCGAAGCGCTTCCAATAGTACGATTTTCTTTTGTTACAATCATACTTTCAGTAGGGTTGTTTAGAATATAAAAAGGTCTGGTAGCCGCCGCGGTACCTATAATTTTAAAAGGATATTTTACAGAGTCTTTATGTTTTGTAACGTCTACAGTAAAATTATTAGTAGTACCATCAAACCCAGCAAAAGCAGATACACCCAATATGCTTCCCATTTGAAAAGTTAGTGTGTTTTTTGTATATTGATATAGTTTTTTAGAGTAAGAGAGTGATCTACTAATACTACTATTATAAACTGTGTTATGTTTTGATGATGCTAGAACTGTTATAGTATAATTGATGTCTGAAGAAACCGTTGGAAAGTTAACTATAACACTAGCGCTTCCCTTAGATAAAGTTAAACCACGTAGAGAGTGTTCTTGTGTTGTAAAAGATTTAGTTTTAAAGTTGTAGTACTTTCCATCACTATCTACTACTACAATGTCAACCGCGCTAAAGCTATCGCCATAAATATTAATAGATCTGCTTTCACCTATACTATCCAAAATACTATCGTCAAATTGTACTTTGTTAATCTTCTTTTTGATATCAGTTGTTCTCTGTTTTTTTGTTTTAGCTTTGTTGTTTGGTGCTATTGGTGGTCCACACCCGCATGTAACTTTTAAATACTCAAACTGCGCTATTTTAGCTTGCTTATGTTGGTAATGTGCGTATCCCTGTTGGTTTCCTGGGTTTGGGTTCATATTAAGCAATTGAGCATTCCAATGGTTTAACCTATTGTCAAACCAACCACACCCAACGTTTTGATACCTAGTCCACATATTCCAAGCGTGAACTGGATAACCGTTAGTGTTATTTCCAATACAAAAATTTTCTGTAGTGAAAATAGTAGGGTTTTGACAATGTATTTGAAACATAGAGGTTGTTGGACCGGTTGGCCCCACCATGAAGTAAGCGTATTGAAAATCTGAAATTGTACAAGACATATTTTTATTGTTTATATACTTCCAAGGGTGTCAATAATCTGATTAACAGTACCTATTCCTTGGAAAGTAAATTGATTAATATCTGGTGACTCTACGTCGCTAGCGCCTTTTACGTTTGAAAAGTATTTACCTTCTTTTTCTGTAAAATACACGTCTTGACCAAACTCTAAATCAGTTTGCATTTGCCCTACAAACCAACCATCGGAAACAGTTGTCTGCTGATATGGTATTTCTAACATGTAACCAGAGTTAGTAGCTAAAGGCAAACTACCTTCATACCCTATTGTTTTAAAACTTTTAACAACACTAGGCGTGTCGTTTAACAGAACGTTTATACTAGAGTTGTAATAATCACCATAGAACGTATTAGAATCAACTAAATTAGCAGGGGCATGGTGAAGCCAAGCTTTACCTTTCAGAAAAGTAAAGTAATCGTTACCCATACTATTACCTTGCTCCATTTGTCCAAAACTTTTAAAACTACTCCAACCTTTGTTTTTCTCACTGTAACTAACAACAACATCATTTGCTACTTCAACGTTTATAGCTTTACCAGAAGGTAAAAAGCCTCTAGGGTTTAACTTTAAGTTATACTCATCTTGACGTTCATCATAACTACCAATTATACGGTCACTTAACTCTAAGTTATCTCTAAACCAATCTTTCATGCCAGCTTCAGATACAGGTGTTAAACCATCTTTTGATAACCTTAAAACAGCTCCCCTCGTTCTATCGGTAAAATAAGCTCTATAAGAATATGCGGCAAATGACTCTGGGTTTTTAGATATACCAAACTCACCAGCATAAGGTATAGCTTGTCCTAACACACTGTTTGTAGAAGTAAGATTAATATTTCCATCAGCATTAAACACCGCGTCTTTATTTGCTAGTATCTTTAAAACTCTATCTTCACAGATGGTTATTAAATCACCATCAGCTGTTGACCTAGAGTGTAGTTTTTGAATACTACTATATATTGGATTTATATCTTTAGTTATTTTTTCTGCCTGAATAAATTGGTTTAAACTATTCATCCCAGATATAGAGTTATATATACCAGAGTATATTAAACCATACTCCCTACGTTCTTGCTTGTAAGAATCTGCAACCGTAGATACTCTAACCCCTTTGGATATAAAAGAAGTGTTATAGTTATCTCTGATTCTATTAGATTCAACACCGTTGTTAAACGAGTAGCAGTTGTGATAATTTAAATCATGATAGCTATTCCACGTTTTACTATCTATTACTATTTTAACTGGAT
>Ga0098060_1000866_pt1 | contig 12880 bp, 4 predicted proteins | sample 21_taG_FD_77063 | JGI IMG/M metagenome (GOLD analysis project Ga0098060, IMG submission 77063) | Marine viral communities from the Subarctic Pacific Ocean - 21_ETSP_OMZ_AT15319 metaG | ecosystem: Environmental > Aquatic > Marine > Oceanic | place: Pacific Ocean | collected 2015-01-19 | reverse complement strand
TTTCCATCTTCATCAATCCAATACCAATCACTAGTTTCGTTACCAGCTTCATCTTCAGTAGTATAATATATATCATCGTAACCATACTCAAAACCTAACGTATACCAAGGGTTAGCCGCATAACCATTTTCATCTTCTTCGTTTAACCATATTTCTACTGGGTTGTAACCATAGGCTCTATCGTGTGTGCGATATATTGCGCCTGCAGATATGCTAAACTTTTCACCGATAGGTAATCTAGCTCTTACTTCTGCTGATTGATATTTTAAGTTTATTTTAGAAACCTCTCTTGATTCAGCTTTTGCGATATGATATTTGCCTGTGTGCTTTAAAAAGAAACGATGGTTGTTAAATATATCTCCTCTAAATCTTTCTTTTTCTACATGAAACTGATACTCTAATCCTTTAAAAGCAGAAGTAGGCGCAGAAAAAGCTAATTGATTTTCTGTACCATCGTAAAAGTTTTTAGGTTTTCTTTCATAACTAAATCTAGCTAGTTTTCTAATACCAAAACCAATTCTATAATCAAAAGGATATTTAGGTGTATCGTCTACAACAACTGGTATATCATATAAACCATCTCCGTCACCAGTTCTTACAAAGTAACTTTCCTGTCTAGCTTCAATAGAATTAGAAACATCTGCAGCACCATAAATAGTACCATACTTTATAAAATCTTTATATAAAGATTTAAATAAATTGTTTTTTTCTTTGTCTTGCGAAAATAATGTTAAATTTAATAGTAAAAATACTATAAATAGCAATTGTCTCATAGTTTACTTGTTTTATTTATTATTACTTGTTTTATTTATATTTTAATACTAATAAATTCTTTTGCTACTGCTTGATGATTTTTTGTTTGATTTTTTAGCGTTTCCTTTTTGAAAATCAGATATACCTAACTCCCACTCAGTCCAACCAGAAAGCAAAGCTACTTTAGCCCACATCTCGTTATCTTCGTCCATAGCGTCTTGAATGTTCTTCATTTTTCTTAAAACTCTATCAGCAGGTATGTTTGCGCCAGCTGATAAAACCTGTGCCCCTGCCATGTAAGCAGGATTTTCTAAACTAAAACCTTTTGATTTCATATCTTCTAAATCATAGTCCAACGACCTTAATGCTGATCTAACTTTAGTAACTTTTGAAGATATAGGTGGTGAAAAGTCTAGCATTTCCCAAGCAGCTTTTTCATATTTAGGCCTATCTTTACCATGCTCTTCTGATATTTTATGTAATATGTTTTTAACAGTTGAAACAGCAGCACCACCATAACCTAAACCTCTTAGTTGAGAGTCTAACATACCGTTTATTATTCTACCTGATTTATCCATTATTTGCTGTTCATTTTCTTCGTTTTCATCAAATCCAATAGCAAACATAGCTTGCTGCAAACCGTTAAATATTAAGTTTTGAACAAAACCGTAATACGTTATTTTAGATAAATTAGTTTTAGCATCACCTCTACCGTTTGCTAAATCTTGTATAGCTCTTTTTTGCAACCTTGCGTACTGCATAGGTGTATTTGCAAAAGCTAATACAACTCTACCTAAACCAGAGGCTTGTTGAGCAGATATTCTATCAGTTCTACTTGACTGTTGAGATTCTTCTGATATTTCTCTAAAATCTTTAAACGCTAACTCTTCAGCTTTCTTTTCTGATAAACCTTGTTTTTTGTAAGTGTTTACTCTGTTTCTATAAAAACTAGCACCACCCGACGCAATAGCAAAACTATCAGCTCCTCTTGTCATAACAAAACCTTTATTAAGTAAATATGATATAGCTGCTTTAGCTTTGTTTTTAGAAGTAGCTGCCATTTCTACAATTTCAGCTTCGTTTATGTTAATCTTTAAACCATCTCTTCTTTGTACTAGGTAATCTGAGTTAAACAACTTGTTAAAGTCTGCCCAGTATTGTTTTTGATTACCAAAAGCTTTTGCCGCAGCTAAAGGGTTGTTGTCTTTAAAGTTTACATAATTTATAGCAGATATTGTTTGTAGAACAGCTGATCTAGAGTTTAAGAACATGATAGCTCCAACAGAGTTGTTTGTCCAGTCTAATATTTCATTTTCTAATCTTTGAAAAGCTCCACCTAACTTTTTTCTGTTATTTCCAGATTCCATACGACCAAGTATGTTTTCCATAGCTTGTCTAGCTTTTGATCCGTAAGCAGCTTCGTATTTATTTAGATTAGCTTCTGAAAATATAATATCTCTATTTTGCTTCCATTGTTTTAAATGCTTGGCTCTTTTCGTTCCGTTTAACCCTTCTATCATGTCTGTTGTTATAGTTCCAGCTAACCAATTTTGTCCTGGTTTTTGATAACCGTCACCTTTGTGTATCATTATCAACCTATCAGCAAAAGTTCTTAAAGATTCATTTGATTTAACAAAACCGTTTAGCTGTTTTAAATCTGTCTTACTTACGCCAGGTACTTCCATACCTTGTTTGTTCCAAATATAAACCCTCATAGCTTGTTCTTTAGTGTAGCCAGCAGCGGGTCCTTCTTTAATTTTATCTCTTAAGTTTTTAGGAACATCTTTTATTTCATTTTTTAAAGCCCTAAAGTCTTTCATCATTTGATGACGTTCTTTTGTAATAGCATTTTCACCTCTAGCAAAAGGATCTAACAAGTGTTTTTTATACCAAGCCATTTGAGAGTCACCAACTTTACCTTTGCCAAGCGTAGGATATATTAGGCCAACAAAATCTTCCGCTGTTGGTGGTATGAAAAATTTAAATCTTCCTTTGTTAGCTCCAGCAACTTGACCTTTAGCTTTGCTATACACTTTGTTTGCACCAATACCTGTTTTGTTTTCTAATATTTTATTAAAGTCTGCATTTAAATCAATACTAGCTAAGGCTTGCTGAACGTCAGATTTAACATCTAATTGCGTTAAAGCACTTTTTACAGCCTTAACATTTTTAATAGCATCGTCAGCAAAGTAGAAATCATTGTAACCTTCAGCTGCTTTTTTTATAATCCAATCAGCTTTTGCCTCAGGTCTACCATCAGCTAAACCTGTTATATTTTTCATTGGTACTTCTAAACCAATACCTTTTAAAAACTTGTGTATTGCTAAGGCAGATTCTTTAGGTCGCGCTGTTAATACAAATATATCTTTGTTACCAAACTTGCCCTGACGTTTCATAGCTAAGTCAAACAAAGGTCCTTTTTTACCATCAACAACTTTGTTAAACTCACTGAAATCGTATTTAGCACCTTGTTTTGTAAGCTCAGCATCGCGTTTTGCAAACTCAGTAGCGTTAATTTTAAACTTCTTACCATTAGGCATTGTAACTCTAATCTGACTATTTGTTCTAGCTAAAGTATCGTCAAAATCAAAAACGCTGATACCTTTTTTAGGTTTTTTCTGATCTCTACCATTTTCTAATGCTTTATCGTATTTTTGAGATGTAATTATTTTTTCAAGTTTTTTAACCTCTTGTCTACCAACTTTCTCAACAATTTCTTGATATAATGATTTTTCAAACTTACCATCATTTTTATATATGTTTTTGGCTAGTTCTAAGTTTTCAGCAAACCTAAATATATTAGAGCTGTTTACCTTACCTGTAGCTTTATCTATCATGTTAAAATCACCTAGCATACCAAATATACCTTTATAACTAGCTAAAGTTTTCTTACCTTTTTGTATGTAAGAACCATCTAGTATTAATTGAGCTGATTCAAAAGACTGTTGACTGCTTGATTTTAAATGTTCATACTTTACAGTTCCTTCAAAAGCTTTGCCAGGTAAAAATAAATAACCAACTGGTGATAAAACTCTTTCACCTGTAGTTCCAACAGAGCTGTTTGCTTTTTTAATTTTTAATATGTAATCAGCTTTTTGTTTAAATTTAGGTGTTCCTTCTTTGCTACTATATAACCACTCTTGTAAACCAGAGTTAAACATGTCATAAAGCTCAGCTTGTAGTTTACCTTCTTTAGTACCGAAATATTCTTTTGCTATAGCTCTTTGCTCTGCCAAGGTGCTAGCTTTCATTATCTTTTTATAACCAGTGTAGTTTTTAGAAGCATAAACACTTTTAGCCAATTCCCAGTTAAAATCTTTAAATCTTTTAGTTAATTCTTTAGAAGGTGTAAACTCACCTGGTTCTTTAGATAATCTTTCTTTTATACCTTTTTTGAAAGCAGACTCAACTTTAGCGTTGTTAGACCCAACAATATTATAGTGACCAACAAACATGTCTAGTAATAACTTAGTGTTACCACTTTGTTTTAACATATCAACACTTGGTATAAAACCAGCTAAATCAAACGCTAGTCTTTCAAACCTAGCTTGAGCCTCAGGACTTTCTTTAAATTTAGCATCAGACATTTTATAAAGAGCATCACCGTTAGTTTCATATATAGTTCCACCTAGCATTTTATCGTACTTAGTAGATTTTAAAGCTTTCATAAACTGCTCAGCCGCCTTACCTTCTTCAGCAAAAATTCTAGCTTTTGTTTCAACAAAATCTTTTATAGCACCATATGACGTAGGATCGCTTTTAAGTAAAAGCTCTCTGTTTTTCATATACATACGTAGATCTTTACCTATATCTTGAGGTTTTTTACCAGCAGCGGTAAACACATCATAAAGATTTTGAGAAGCTAAAGATTTAGATTTACCAACTGATAGCTGATGTAATAAAGCATCTACAGATAGCTCTTGAGCAAGCTCAGGATTTACCTCGTAGTTTTTCTCTAAATACCTTCTTGCAACTTGGTTTGTTATAGATCTACCAGTCTCAGCAATTAAAGCATCTATAGCTCGTAGCGATTTACTTTGTGACTTTATTTTTGTTTTAGTAAAATCTACTGTCTTGCCATCAGGCATTAAAAACACACCAAACTTTTCTAAAAACTGTTCTTTAGTAAGCTTTAGCTTTGTTTGAACCGGTAGTCCAGCTGCAGAACCTGTTTTAGCAAAAGATGCTTTAGCACCCGCACCTGTTCTTGACCCAGCTTCGTATATTCTACCATCTAATAACATTGGTTCAATGTTAGTTGACTTACCCTCTTTAGCTTTTGCTTTAGCGCCTTGACCAAAACCTATCATAGCTCCTTCAGGAAGTATATCATATATTGCTTCAAATTTATCAGCTATATATTGTACTTTTTCTTTTATATTTTTATTTGACTCTCTAAACACAACGTCTGTTCTGCCACCAAACATTTCTAAAGTAAGATCTGGCCTTAAATCAAGAAGCTCAGCATAATCCATGCTTTCTAGCTTCTTTAAATCTATTTTTGACTCTATACTTTTGATGTGGTTGTCTGTAAGGTTAAATTTTTGTTTAACGTTTATTAACCCAGCATCAGCTTGGCCTTTACCAACGCTACCACTAGGCGAAGTTCCACCATCTAACACTACACTTTCTCCGGTAGATAATTCTAGTATATCAGCTCTAACTTTACCTTCAGCGTCAAACATGCTGACTGTTCTTATAGACTGATCTTGAGATTTACCACCTTGCAAAGCTCTTAATACGTTACCTTGTCTCTGTGGGTTACCTCTACCCATTACATATCCTTGTCCAAATAAAGAGTTTCTTAGGTATGCTCCAAACGGAACACCTCTACCAAAAGCAGAAGGAGTTGTTGTTTCAACACCCTCTACTGTTTTTGTTTTTTCTTTGTAATAGCTGTTAAGTATTTTGTTAAACTCTACACTTTCAACATAGCTTTTAAAATCTGCTCTTGTTATTTTAGAACCAGGAACATCTTTAAAACCTTCTTGAACAAACTCTGTTAAAGCTCCCATGTTTGCTTCTCTAAGTTCGCTAGCGGCTCTTTCTATTTTTGGATCTCTTACGTTTCTATCTTTAAGCTCAGGTTTTTCTTCAAAAAGTTTTTCTCTAGCATCAATACTTTCTTTATATTTTTTAGCATTAATATCGTTTATTTCAGAAGTTTCAATTAAATTGTTTATTCTTTTTATTTCTGTAGCTATGGACTTGTTTTGATCTCTCCAACCCTCTGGCTTATCTTTTGCTAGCTTAATATTTCTTTCTAGCAACCTGTTTTTCATAGCTGCTAAATCAACAGACGTCATATTGCTTTCTTTATTTTTAGTTCTTGAAGAATATTGTTGTACTTCTAAATCTAAAAACTTTATTTGATCTAACTTAGCCAATTGCTCAGCTTTAACTTCAAAAGCTGTTCCTCTTCTTGCTGATTGTGAAAGCATACCTAGCAACTCTACTAGTTGTTTAGGTGATTTTATTTTTGGACTATAACCAAATGTTTCAGAAAACATGTCTGTTAGTTCTAGCTTAATGTCTTTGGCCATACTAGTAGAGACTGTATTATAATATATAGCTGGATCAGCTAAAAACTCAGCCATATAAGCAATAAACTCCTCACCTCTAACCTCTTTACCTTCTTTTGTTCTTCCGTCCTTAGATCTTCCCTGTCTGTTTCTCATGGCAACATCAATAACTTCTGACATTTTAGTACCAGAACCAGGCATAAATAACTCTTTATCATAGTCCTTAAAAACCTCTGACATTCGTTTACCAAACTTCATCATACCTTGACTACCCTGCGCGTCAACCATAGCTTTAAAAGCAGCGTGAACAAATTCATGAACTTCTTTACCAGGTTTGTATTGCGATATATCTATCATTATTTCGTTAGCCTGCTTGTTATATTCAGCTGTGGCTCCTTTGTTGTCGAAGCTTTTACCATTTTTTACAAACTTTACGTTTGTAGGTTTCCAAGTATAACTTTTGCTGTTAACAGCTTTACCAATAGCAGAGTTAAAAGGATCAATAAATCTTTGTTTAAACTCTTTTTCAAATTTGGTTGTTATTTTTTCTTGAGCAGGTTTTTCTAATTTTTCAAACTCCAGCTTTGTTTTACCACCATAAGGATCTAGAGTTTTTACCATAGTCTCTATTCTTATCTGGTTTTGTAAAACAGCTTGTGCTTCTGTAAAACCATCGTACTTTGATTTTTCAGATTTAGTAAGGTCTTCGTAAGTTTTTCTTCTACCGCCAGTAATATTACCCTCAGAATCTTTTGTCTGTATAAACTCTCCACCTAATAAATCTAATTTTTTCTTTTCAAGCTTACCATATAACTTGTACTTACCACTAGTAGAATAAAAGTCCATTTTTTTAACATGGTTTGCCCCTATGATACTAAACATTAATGAGTTTGTAATAAGCCTTTGCTCAACCTCATCAAGATCTCCAAACATAGCGTTAAAGTTAGATTTAAAATCTTTGTCACCCATTAAATCTTCGTAGAATAATTCTGTAACACTTGCAAGTTCCATAGATGCAGCACCCACCGGGCCTCCTTTTACAACTTTTTGCCACAAAGGATCTAGGTATTTAAATCTTGTTTTAAAAGGTGTTATACCTTTTGTTAATACACCACCAGCGTAAAAAGCCGCACCAGACGTTGGCTTGAAACCTGCAGTCATCATTTTTGCTTCCTCTAATAGCAACATTGAACCATGTAGCTTTAACTTATTATACAAACCACCGGCTTGCTGCCAAGCTCTAAGAACTTTGCTAGCTCCAGTTAAATTTAAAACACCACCACTCACAGCTGATATACCAGCTAGCTTTACTAGAGTAGGAACCATGTGTCCAACACCTTCAGCAACGTTTTCTGTTAACGTTCTTTCCATGTTGTCGGCTTGCTCTTTTGTGAATGTTAAAGGGTTGATCTTTCCTTCTTTTATTTCTTCTTTTAAAACTTCATTAAAAACAGGCGCTAGTTCGTTTAACTTATCTAAGGTGTATCTTTTTGTAAAATTACCACCAGCCATAGCTTTATCAGCGTCGTGCTCACTATAACCACCCCACTCAACTAACATTTGTTTACCAGCAGAAACTGCAAAAGTTTGAACAGCGTTTTTCTTTTTAATTTTAGCAGGATCTATGTTTAAATCAGCTAACTCATACAAACCGTATCTTATACCTTCTTCAGTATCTAAAGTTTCTTCGTGAACTCTCATCCACTCTTTATCTTCATCAGTTAATTTATTTTTTAAAGGATCCAAAAATCCATCAAAACTTCTACCAGACAAGCCTAAAGAGTGAAGATCGTTGTAACTTAAATCTTTACCTCCAGTTGTTTTAACGCTACCGTCTTTATTTATTGTAAACCTTGGGTCAGACTTTATTTTATTTAAAAAATCATCATACTTGTTTCTAGTTCCATTTCTAGTAGTTATAACGTGATTGTTATAGTCGCTAAAATTCAAACTAAATCTTTTGTTTCCGCCAAGCTTTAGTATATTGTTATACTCTATATAAGAGTCTTCTTGCAGGTATTTTAAAGCTTCGTAATCGTTTTTAGCTCTACCACTTTCTATTTCATTTTGTATCTGAGCGTTTATACTGCTCTTTGTTGTTTGATAAGAATCTTCAACTCGTTTTTTATTTGCATCTAACAAGCCATCGGTTATAGCCAAACTACCTAACTCTTCGTTTACAACTTCTCGGTCTTCATATATAGCTGTACCGTACTTTACATCCATAGCATCACCAGCAATTTTAACTCTTCTTGTTGTTGTTGCTAAATCTTTTATATTTCGTTCTATTACGTCAATCTCTCTTTCATATTGTAATATTTGATCAGCGCCATTAATTTCATCAATCTCCCCTTCTTTAATAGAGTTTTTTAAATTGTCAATTGCAGTTTGCTTTTTATTTATTTTTTCTATTAATTGTTTTTTCTTTGCAAACTTCTCACCTTTCTTTTTTGTCCAAGCATCAGTTTCATTTTTATATAAGTTCTGCTCATCTTTAGTATAACCTTCACCTGACTTTCTTTCAACGTATTGCTCGTTACTTTTATGGTTATCTACATCTTGTCTTATTTTTTCAGCAAAACCTTTAGTGTATTCCCCTCTATTAACCATAAGGTTATAACTATCCATAGTTATATTTAAACCCGTGGATTCTCTCAACTTTTTAATTACATGTTCGTGAATTTTATGATCAAGTTCGGGAGTAACTTGAGTGCTTGCAGAGTATGGGTGGTCTGCACCACCTACTGTTGTTAGGTCGTGAAAAACTTTAGCTATTTCAGTAGCCGCCATGTCTGTTATTTCTCTTTGTTGCTGAGCGTCGACTTGTGTTACTTTTCTATTTGTTTTACCAGTAGAAACCATCTTGTCAAACTTAGCATTGTATACCATTTCATAACCTACAGACTCTTCTTCGTGTTTTATATAATCTTTTGGACCTATTGCAGATTTCTTATAGTTGTATTTCTGATCATCATCAGTAGTTGATTTCGAAGTGTCTATAAAAGATATAAAATCTTCATAAGAAGAATATTCAGGTGTTATTCCAGCACCTTTTCTTTTCAAGGCGTTTGTTCGATCTCTGCTGATGTTATAATCTGATTTTAAATAAAAATCTTTTGATTCACCAGTTATTTCGTTTGTAGCTGTTATCTGGTCTCTTCCAGGTCTGCTTTGAGAAAAACTAATGCCATCTTCTTCTGAGTATTTATTCTTAAGTTTTTTAAACAAGTTTTCTTCTACGTCGTCACCATAGTTTGCATCAAAGTCAGCTTTTGAAATATGATTACTTTGATCCTTTTTAGGTTCTTCGTTTTGTCCTTGTTTTAATCCGTGTTTGCCAATATACTCTTCTAAGCTTAATTGGTCCTTATCAGCCGCAGCCTGGACCTCCTCAACAGAGTACATATGACCATTAAGTTCGTACATACGTTTAATGTTTTTTAATTTTTGTTATTTTTTTTCAGTTGGTAAACCTGGTTTTTCTTTTGTTTTTTCAAACTTTACGTTTCTTAAAAATGCATCTAATATATAACCAGCGTCAGTTGTATCATCACCTGTTTCTTTTACTAAATAAGAAAACATTTGCTCTCTTTCAGCTGGTATTGTTAAATCAAGAGACTCAGTAACTAAGTTACCTTCTATGTTTTTTCTTTTAAAGTTAAACACCTTATTTTTTCTATCATAGTTAGGTGGTGGATCAGTTTGAATCATTTTAGGATCAAACAAACCTGTTAAATCTAAATCTTCATCAAAAGCGTTTATGTGAGATTTATAAGCCTTTATAAGCGCTTTTTCATTCTTGCTTAAAGTTTCTGGATCACTATTAAACTTTTTTACAACATCATTCATAGCATTGTCAAAGTTAACCATAATCCTTGGTCTTGTAAAATCTTGAGCAACATATGTTTCCATAGCTTCACTTAAATCTTTACTAGTTTTAAGGTCACCTTTACGTATGTCTGAAAAACTTTCTGTAAAAGCAGGCATAGGATTATCAGGCCCGTAAACAACTCCTTTTGGATCATCACCTAAACCACTAAGAACTTTTGATAATTTTTTCATTTTAGCTACTAAAGCTGGGTCCATGTCTTTATAACCTCCAGCGCCGTAAATTCTAACCTTACCATCAGTTACAGGATCTGGATCGTTATCAGGAGAATTAGGATCTGCTACTGTAAAAGGAGCTTGTGCACCCATTTTAACAGATATTTCTTCCGCAATATAATCTTTAACTATTCTATCATGTATCTGCGGTGTGTATTTCATAAATACAATATCTTCTGAGCCAGGAAGCTTGTTATCTTTTGTCATTACATTGTAGAAAATATCTTCGTAATCTTCTTTTGTAAACTGAGCATCAACAAACTTACGTATTTCAGCACCTCTATCATATGAAAATGGATTACCCTCACTATCAACAGGGTTAGTGCCCTTTTCGTTCATTGTTTTTATTGTAGCTGTTTCTTGCTTTAAAAACTGCTTAGCAATACCATCAACATCTTCAGAATAATCTTTTACGATTTGATTATTACGTTCTGTTGCGTTTTTATATATACCTTGTCCAGCTATTAAATCGTTCATTTTAACGGTTTGCCCTTTGCCATACATTATAGTACCACCATCTTTATTGCTAAAAGTATATGGCTTTTGACCTGGCTTAGCGTCATGCGTTAATATATGCTGCATAAAAGCTTCTACTTGAGGAAAGTTATTGTAAAGCCTTTTATCATAACCATCAATACCACCTTTTGACCAGTCTGTCATCATAGTGTTCATAGCTGCTTTAGTTTTAACCAACTTGTCTAAACCTCTTTTGGCTTCTTTTCTTTGTCTACCATTCATTTTGTTAAATGGTTTAACCAATAGTTGTTCAGCTGCTTTAGTATATTCTTCATCTGTAGAATCTGCTATGTTATCAGCTATGTTTTGAACCACTAAAGCTTTTTGCTCCGGCGGTATTTCGTTTCTTGTTCTCCACTCTTCTCTTGCTTCCTTACGTGTAAATAGTTGACCAGTAGATGGATTAACTTCAGATGTTTTAGAAGAAAAATAATCTTTTCTATTTAAAAAAGCTTTTTCATCTATTCCTTGTTCTTCTAAAAATGTTTTCTGTTCGTCTGTTAAATTTCGAGCTTTTTTATTAGCAGCTAGGTCAGTTGCTAAACCAGGTGCCATATCTGTTATAGATTTTTGTATAGCCTCGTTTACAGCTCCATAGTCAGCTAAAGGTGCTACTTTACCTTGTGTATATGTTGTGTGTTTATTTACGCCTGGTGCTTTTATATTTGGGCTCCATGATTCTACTGAAACTCTTGGTACACCGCTTGTTGATTTTGTTGCCATATTATTATTTTATTTTACGTTCCTGGTTGCCAAACACTTGCAAATGCACCTACTGCGTTTGGTATTGCGGTTCCTATTGTTGTTGCCATGTTTTGTTGTGCGCTAGATTGATTTGTTCTTTCTCCAACCGCTAACCCAGCTAACCTATCTAATTGAGCTATATCTCTGTTTTCCTGCGTCTCAAACATATATTGTTGTCCTTGTGCTCTCATAGCTTGCATTCTTCTAGCTTCGTTAAATCTCATTGTTTGAGCTCCAACCTCACCTTGAGCTCTTGCCATAGCGTTTTGAGCCTCTTGTTGTTGTATAGAAGCTGCTATGCCTCTTTTACTTCTTAAAGCACCTTGAGCTAAAGCCGTAGCTCCACCAGCTCCAGCGCCTGTAGCCCTTAATGTATCTAAACTATTTGCTAAAGCAATATCTGCTTCTTCAGCTTGAAACTGAGCTGCTTCTGTTGACACCTGCAGGTTTGCCATTGGATTACTTACCATGTCAGATAAGTTACTCATACCACTAAAAGGGTTGATTATATCTTGCCTGTTACGCTCTAGAGTGTCCATTTTGTTTTCTAATCTTCTAGCTCTTCTTCCAGCGCCTCTAGCGTTTTTACCAGATTGTGCCGCGCTAATACCAGAACCTACAAGAGAGGCTCCACCAATAATCGCTGCTGCTACTATGAATCCCATAATTTATTATTTTTTATTTTTAACATATTTTTTATAATCTTCAAAAGTTACTGAAGTTAAGTAATCTTCAATATCTTCTATTTTTTTTAAACCTTTTGGGTTTTTATGTGTGTTATACCATACCGAATCCTCGTGTGAGTATAAAACCCTCCTGGTTCCAGGTTCTGCTATAATATAACAAGGTGCAACGTATTCTTTAGCACCATCTTTACTAGCTATTGTTAAATGACCTTTTAGTAAAAAACACATGTGTAAATCTTTGTGTATTGCTCCGACAACAACAGTTCCCTGATACATTGTCATTTCCCTAACGTAAACACCATCCATGAAAAAATGTTTTATAGGTACTTTTTCACTATTAGTTACTATTGGCTTTTCTTCAGTACCAACAACAACATTATCATCTATTTTAGACAACTCTACTAGTTGCTCTGTTATACCAATAATTTTATCTTCAAAATTAGTAGATAATTTATTTTCATTCATATTTAATTAAACTATTACTTCACTGCTAACAGAAAATAATTCTGCTTTTGCAGCTGACTCTGTTTCTTCAGGATGCCAGTATTGCATTCT
>Ga0098060_1000861_pt1 | contig 12924 bp, 9 predicted proteins | sample 21_taG_FD_77063 | JGI IMG/M metagenome (GOLD analysis project Ga0098060, IMG submission 77063) | Marine viral communities from the Subarctic Pacific Ocean - 21_ETSP_OMZ_AT15319 metaG | ecosystem: Environmental > Aquatic > Marine > Oceanic | place: Pacific Ocean | collected 2015-01-19 | reverse complement strand
TTAGTAGAACCAGCTGGAACTAATACACCATTTATTGCACCACCAACTAAACCACCTCTTAAGGTAGCATCGTTAAGGTATTTCCAATCAGACTTGTAGAAGTCATATCCTCTACGGAATCCAGTGAACCCTAAGTTAAGAGCCATATCCTCATCGTTATCGAATAAACCATATGATGTACCACCAGCTCCATAAGAGTTTTGAGCAGCTAACATATCGTCAATATCGAAAGAGAATTGTCTGTCAACAAAAAGAACATTTTCTTCTATAGCACCTTGCTTGTCAAGTCTTGAAATAACAGTGTCGAAGTTTGCTAAAGTAGTTGGGTTACCACCACCATAAACATTACCTCTTGTACCTACTACATAGAATACACCTTCAGAACCTGCGTTGATTGTACCTATAGCAGGAGTAGAAGAAGATAAAGCAGCTTCCGCACCTGAGTTAGGAGCAGCTGGAACTGCCTCAATCATTGCTGTTTCAAGATAGTCTTCAAAACGAAGTCTTGTCTCGTGCTCTGATTTCATGTACCATAAGTAGCCTGAGCCACCATTTTCAGTTGAAATCTCAACCCAACCAATTTGAGCCATGTCAGAACCACTTACCTCGTAAGTATCCTTAATGATGATTGGTTTGTTGTCGAAGAAAACATCGTTAGACTCTAATGAATCTACCATTCCTGGAGTACCTTTAGCAAATTCCGAACCGTAAATAAATACAGTTAAGTTGGTTGCAGCTGGAACTACTTGGTTTGCTTCGTAGTAATCACAAGTAAAAGTCGTAGCTGTTGGTACTGCTGTTACTACTGCTTTATTCGATAAGTTTGATCCTGGAGTGTTATCTGAGATCATTACTGTTTGTCCAACTCTAATAGCGATATTAGATCCTGCTGGATTTAAAGTGTCACCTACCGTATAAGTAGCTTGAGTAACACCAGCTCCAGGAGCTGTTGGTGTAGTCACTTGCGTATACTTAGTATGTAATCTACCTTGCTCAGCCCATTTTATCATGTCTGAGTTTGAAGGCATTTCAGCACCTACCATTCTTAAGAATGAAGCTACTGTTCTATTACCATATCTTTCAAATTCCTTTTCATAAGTATCAGGAAGATACTGATTCAAGAAATCGAAATTAGTAATGTAATTTGAAGGAAGGGCAACTCTCTCTGCACTTGGCTGGAGATCCCATCCTGGGGATGCGTTTACTGGCATAATTTCTAAATTTTTTAATTTTTGTTTTTAACTATTTTTAATACTTCTAATTTTAAGTCCTCTACCACTGCTTGTATCCCCTACCGCTCTAATCTTTAATCCATCCTTACTTAGATTGGTTGGAGTCTTTCTCATATCCATATTAATGTTTTTAGATTTTTTACTTACATTATCTACAGCCGATGTCATTCCTTGGTTGTAGAAAAATTCAGCAAACTTATCTAAGTTCATTGCTACCGACATAGCTCTATGATAACCTGCAGCGTCTGCAATCAAACCAGTTTCTTTATCCATGAATTTACCCATGAAATTATTAATATCTGATTGTTTGCTTAACAACTCCTTGCCATCACCAGGTTTAAAAGTAAAACTCTTCTCTCCGACATTGAACTCAAAACCTTTGAACTCATCGGTAAAAAACTGATTAGTTTTTTCCAAGAAGTAATCATACCTTTTTTGCTGTGCTTGTTGAGCATTGGTTGATTCCTCAATATAACTTTTATAGCTATTAAATTTTTCTCTGTCCTCGTCAGATAATCCACCCCCACTTGACTCAAGAGGAGTTTTATATTTATCTTTTTGTTCATTGAAAAAATTCTTAGCTTTAACAAGTTCTTTTTTCTTTGCTCTCTCAATTTTCTTAATCTCCTTTGGATCATCTAAATCTGAATCATATCCAAATTTATCCTCCATTAAATCTTTTATATCCTCAGCATCCAATCCTTCTTCAGTCTGAGCATAAAATTGAGTTAACAATTTATCACTGTCCATCTCATCATAGTTCTGTTGTAATTTTACAAAGTCCTCGATTCCACGACCAGTTTCTTTTTTGTACTTAAAATATGCAGAGACATCTTCAGGTAGATCTTCATTTAACTCTCGTTGAGCAAACAAATCGTCTACTGACGAAATATCTTTGTCATATCTTTCTTTAATATATGAAAGAACGCTTTCATCATTTAAGCCTGATGATTGGCTTTCTTGTGTTTCACCTTCCTGTTGTACTTCTTTTTGTTCTTTACTGGAGTCGGAACTCTCATTGCTTGAAGCCACTCGCTCCACTTCAGTGTCACTTTCTGTAGAGCTGATTTTTTCTTCATGTTTTTTAAGTAATGTCTCCTCTACTTCAGCTCGAGATTTTTCTTCATTTCCCGTAACTTCTTTTACTATAATTTTTGGTTCTTTATTTTCTTCCATTTTGATTTAATTTAATTTATGCAAAGTTAATATATTATTTATTGTTTTTTTAAGGTCTTATCTTGGTTCAAATTCTGCTAAATCAAAACCATCTAAGCTATCCTCATTAGACTCAAAATTAATAGGAGGCCCATTAGTTTTTCTTTGAGTAATCATTTTAGACTGCTGAGTATTACCTAAACTAATCCTCGCAGCTTTAGCGTCTTCTTTCTGAGTTTCTCTTGCGTCAATCTGCCCTTGCTCCATACCCCTTAACTGCATGTTATAGTTAAACTCAACATCCATTAATCTTCGTTTCAACTCAGCTTCATTAGTTTGTTTTTCTATTTCAAAAGCAATCTCTGCTTGTTTAAGCTGAATCTTAGTCTGAAGCTCTTGCTGAGTTTGTTGCATCTTAGCTTGAGCAGCTTGCTGTTGTAGAGCTTGTTGTTGTTGCCCTTGCATCGCCTGCTTTTGTTGCTCTTGCTGTTGTTGCTCTTGCTGTTTCTGTTTTCTTTTAACTTTTAATAATTGATTAGCCATCTTTAAATTATTAAGAGTTCTAATATCAATTGCATCTTCCAGATCAATACCTCCTTTCTGTAGAGCCATTTGAATATTTTGTTCTAACTGAGCTTTCTCTTCTTCGTCAGGAGACATCTCAATATAGATACCAAAATCATATAGGTAAAGATTTTTAATTTCTTCTATGATACCTAAATTGTATTTACCTATTTGCATAGCAAACTCATCTTTGAAATCTGCGTATTCTAAAATATCAGCAGTTCTAATAGATAGGCATTCAGCTAAAGTACGAGTGATAAATAAACTCGAGTTAAGAATATGTCGAGTAGCTACATTAGAATTTAAAGCAGCTAATTTTTGAATACCTACTAAAGAGTCAGGATCAGGCATAGAAGCATCTCTTGCTTCATTTAATCCAGTTACCTGTCTAATCATATTTAAATAATGATTATAGTTTCCAATTAACATTTGCATCTTACTCCCTCCACTATTAGAAGTTAGTTGAGTAATAGGGACTTTAGCATTATTAAATTCCCCATCTTGAGTATAGCTTCTTCCAACCACACTACCAGTTTGGAAGTATAATCGTAAAGCGTCTGAAGGATCATAAGCATTACCTGTCCCTAAATCAACTTCGCTTAATCCATCGGCATCTATAAACACACCATCTGGCACAACTTTAGAAACAACTTGCTGTATCTTTAAGTGTGTCATTTGAATTAAGTCTGCAAAAGGAATCATCCTACGAACTAAAGAGTCTAAAGTTCCTTTATACATTCTTGGAGCACACGCTACATAATTAGCCATTGCATATTGGTTCGCTGAATTAGGACGCACCATATTTTCCATTAACTCCCATTTCAAAAGAATATTAGTTCCCATTACCATCACCCCATCATACCATACATCAATTCTTTTTTCTACTCTTTCAAAATCTCCCTCATCCATCATTTCTTGAGGAGGATTAAACTCATCATCTTTTTCTACCGTCTTAAATGTACCTTCAGCCATTTGTTTCTTCTTGTACACAAAACTGTTAGTACTTTTATAATTAAAGAAAAGTAATGTGCAAGTATCCCTTGCGAACATACTGTTCTCATACATTGCAGCAACATTGTAATAATCATACCACGCTTGACTATATTTTGATATTTCCTCTAAATCTTGTTCAGTTAAATCTGGATTGATTTTTAAAACCTCTGTAATAGGTACAGTTTTTAATTCACCCCAATAGAAACAATCTTTAAAGTAAGGATCTTCAGTATAGCTATAAACTACATTTGCTGGATCAACATATTCAACTCTTATTCCGTCTCCCTTCTGAAACATATGTTTTGCTATCCCTATCCCTAAAGTTGTTAGATCCATATCCACTCTCTTACGAACATCTGGATAATGGTTTTCCTCTAACATAGTATCAATAGCTATCTCATTAGCTATTTCTATAGCAGGCTTATAATTGAGTTGCATATATAATTCCATCTCAGCATCGCTCTGAGGTAAGGTTTTTGGATCAACCTGGAATACCTCCATTTGGAAATCATTCTCTACTTGATGAAATAAATCTTGAGCAGCAACATTAACTTCAACCATTCTCTGAAATTGATTTCGCTTCTCCGCTGACATTGCATCACTTGCAACACAGTTCACTTTAAATAATCGGTCAGACATTCCGTTAACCACAATATCCACAAACTTCGGGATAATAGGAACAGGTGTCCAATCTAAATTTAGGTAAGATAAATCTCCATCTACCGCTAACTCGTTTTTGTATTTTGCTACTGATTGTTCCCCTCTTGCATATAATCTAAGGCGGTTGAAATCTGCCCACTGATTGTAGAATCTACAATTCATGCCATCTTTTCTGAACCACTCATATTGTATAGCTTGGCCTACCTGTAATCCGAACTCCTTACTCTTCTTCTTTTTATCGGACACAAACTGATCAGGAAACGCAGCATTTTGTATATCTATCTGGACTGCTTTCATGTAATTATTTTACTATGTGTACTCTTATTATTATATCTTGCAAAGTTAATACTTATTTTTGATTTTTGTTTAGATGGTGTGTATAAGTGTTTTTGATTAGCCATAATAGCTAAACCTGAACTAATAGCTGCATCATACTTGGTTCTATTGCTAATATCAAACTTAGCCCAATCCTCTAAAGTTCTTTGAAAATACATTACCCCCATATCTTCTGGATCTCTATAATCTCCCCCATTATCCATTCCAATATATTTTTCTATATACGACTCTATAGCTGATGCATGGGATTGTTTTACATCTTCCGAACTATTAGGAATACCCCCTAATTCTTTTTCTGTTTTAGATAACTTGTTGTATCTTTTATCAGGTCGATTCATGCAATATCCTCTATACCCTCTGTTCTTAAAATGATAGAGTAGTCGAGGTTTATTATTTTCACACAAAATAGGCATGCCATAAAAAACACAAGCCATTAAAACTTCTTCAAAAAATATCTCTGCGGTTTGAGGTCGAGCTATGTATTCAAGAAAAAACTCATTACTCGGAGCATCCTCCATACTAAATTTAGTTAATCCATGCAAAGCTCCGTTAGATCCTTTACCTACTACTACTCCTGAAATATCATAAGAGTCACAACCAAATGAACCTAAATGTTCATTCCCTGGTTTTTTAATTCCTCTCTCTGTAATTATTCTATTTTGTAATCCTGCACGAGGAGTCCAGCTTACCAAGAACCTTCCGTTCTTATTAGGATGCCACAATACTTTAGTATCTTTAACTCCATTCTCCCATTGAAATGAACCTCGAGTAGTATGGTGAGACATTATTAACGAATCATTGTAATCTATCTGTTGGTATATTTTAGTTAGATTAAATAAAGACTGTTTACTTTCGTCTCGGAATGCATGAGATTCAGTTCGAGGAAACTGCCTGTAAAATTCATTTAATGCGTCTGCATCTTGGGCTAAAGACTCTACTTCATTCTCCCAATAATCTACCGCTCCCACCGTTATCATCTCCCCGTCTATCCCTACGACAGGAGCTTTCGGTGAGGTTAATACAGGCATACCATACCTATCTATATACCCTTCAAAATTCCATTCCATTGGAACAAACAAACAATAAAGCCCTGATTTAGTTTGACCATTAGCGTTTCTTTTGTAAGGCATCGAATCTTCATATAAAGATTTAAAATTACTACCCCCTTTATCTAAAGCGTTTGAAGTAGATCCCATCATACATTTACCAATAACCTTACTACCTAAACGCAAACAAGTTTTAGTTACTCTCCAGTTATTCAAGATGTTATCAGGCTTTTCCCATTTTCCACTTTCATCGTGAAGAAGTAACTGTAACTTCTCTCCGTCATAACTATTGTCCCCTGTATTTTTCCAGTCAATAGTTGTATCTAACCCCTCCAGTTCTTCATCAGAAATCCGATGCATATTCTTTTTAGTAATCTTAGAGGCAGGTACTCTATAAGCTAATTCAGTTTTAGGTTTATCCATCCCATCTTGAATAGGTTTAAAAAAGAATGGGTAGTTATTGGAAATAGGAACAACTTTATCTGTAAACATTTTTTTTGCATCAGAACCTGTTTTAGATAAGATTCCTATACGGGCATCTTTAGTTATAGTTGCTTGATTAACTCCTTCACAAGAACTCATAAAAGAAAAACCTGATCTTCTAATTTTCAGATAGCACATCCCAAAACTCCTTTTGTCAGCCTTACAAGCCTCCCAAAAAATATAAAAGATCCGATTAGCTTCTCGGAAATCAGGATTACCTACATCTATTTTTGTCCACTGCAAATACATATAGTGAGTTCCTGTTATGTAGGTTGGTTGTCCGTTATTCATAAACCAATGCCCTTGCTCTCTTCTATCGAACTCTTCTTCAATGTATTCTACCCATTGAGACTTGAAGGTATCAGGTGTTTCGTGCCATTGAAAGATAGATTTAATTCTCCCTAAATCTTTAGAGATTGGGATAGGTTCCCAATACTGCTCCTCTTTTTTTCTATCTCTACGATAAACATCTGTTGGGGTTTTAGGTAAAGCAATTTTTAATCCATTAATTTCTATAACACTTCCAATCTGTCCTGTCTTAGATATAATAACTACATCATATTTTTCGTTATATCCATACAACCAAGATCTACCTCTATTTTTATTAGAGATAACAGATTTAGAAATATAATCTTTTAATTCTTTATATAATTTACTTTGACCTTGACTCTGCAAATCCTTTTACTTTATTAGTTTTCTTTTCCGCTACATTACCATCAAGCAAAGCTCTCTCTTCTTCTATTCGTTTTAAGATTTCAAAAGCATCAAATATTGCAAGCTTCTTTGTAGCTGCCGCATTTTTTAATCTATCAGCGGCTAATTCATCATCCTTATCATATTTAATAATATCCTCTTTAGCAACTTTAACTAATTGCTTTACAGCTTTTTCACCTGCAGCAATTATACTTTCTTTAATTTCCTTTATATTCATTTTTATTAAATTTATAGATACTGTACTTTAAAGTTAACTCTTTACCCTCTTCTATCTTATGTAGGGTTTTTAATTTTTTATAATGATAATCCCCGTCTTCTTCTATCAATTCACAATTAGGAGTTTCGCTATGATTTATAAATCCTCCTAATGGAGTTCGTATAAAATTATGCTGAAACTCTGGATCGTAAATATGAGTAATCCCAATAACAATATCTTTTGGAATATCCTCGGTAGCAAAAATTCCTGCTCCATGGATTGCTGATGGGCCAATAGATAAATAAGGGGGAAGCGGTTTATAGTTCTCTGGGTTTTCCATATTAAGGTTCGGTTTTTGTCCATACTTCATTTAAACTTTCAGCACTAAATGTAGGGTTGAAAGGTAAGTTTTTAGCATGCTCCCAAAATGGAGTATCATACTTAGAACCAAATTGGTAATGCCATAATAAAAAGTGTTCAATTCTATGCATTAGTGTTTTAACTTCCCTATTAGTTTCTTGAGTACTAACCCCATTAAAAATAGTTTTTTTTGCTGCAACACATAATTGATTATAAAAATTAAGAGAAGTTGCTTCTAAAGGCTCTACAAATCCATACGCATTACCTTGCAATATAGTTCTTTCTCCAACAAACATATTTTTAGCTACATAATTCTCAAACGGAAGTGCATCATTAATTTCTGATATATCAAACCTACTCATAAAGTCTTCTGCTGCTTCCTCATCCGATGTTACTTCACTATTATAAAGATAACCGTATGATATAGTATCCTTATTAGGTATTACAAATGTCCATCCATTAGGTGTAGCAACTGCTTGAGTATATGTGAAATCCTTATCTGACACCAACTTACTCCTGTTAGCAAGAAGAACAGCGTTTATAGGACTACTTATTTTCTCATAATTATCTTTATCTCTATTATACCTTCCTCTACAATCAAATATAAAATCAGCATCTATCTCACTCTCAGGATCTTTTATATTTTTTTCTATCACATTAACTAACCCAGAATCTAAAACTGCTTTAGATAATTTATTAGGAGTAAAATGTACTGCGGTTTGATGCATCGCAAAAGAATGAAAAAGTTCTCTCCTGTTTTTTTCCCATCCTTTATATAAGATTCCCGTCTTAATAGTTCCGTCAATAAGATTTTTATCATACCAATTAATATCTAAGGTATCATGTAAAAGCTCAGTAAAAGAAGGTAATGAGCCTTGCCCAACTTTTTCTATAGGATAATTATAGGAGTCATGATACATAGTAATCTCACTTTTACAAGAGCTACATTCTTTCTTTGATAACTCTAATGCGGTTATACAACCAGCATTACCTGCTCCTATAATAGCAATTCTTTTCATTTAATGTTTTTGTATTTATAAAAGATTACAAAAACCTCCCTTCCTTCTTTCCATGATTGGTTAGGATATTTACTATGAAAATAATTAGCAGGATATGACACTAATCTATTTTGCTCATAACCTGCTACTGATACTAATCTCCACATATCCAGTTCTTCAGAATCTATCTTTATTAGACGGTCATATTCTTCATCTGTTATGTGAGGAGGTAAACTTTTTCCATACCTTTCATGCTCCCAAAAAGCAGTCCCATGTAAATCTTCAAGTTCACGAGGAGACATATATAGAACTGCAGCTCTATCAGGACGCTGTCCTTTTATATTTAAATCGGAATGAATCCTCCAATTACAATCTAAAGCGTTTGTAGACACTCTAAAGAAGCTTAAGATGTTCTCTAAGGGTTTACCCTCTATAGCTCCTAACTTCCTTAAAACATAGTCTGTAAAGCTTTCTGGAGAGGATTGTATATAAAAATTCTTTTCTCCTGCTTCTACTTTTTGAAATTTACCCTTTTTTAAATAGGCTGTAGCTATAGCAAATAAATCTTTATCAATAAATTCATCCTCTATATATATCATACAATCATAGTTATTTGACTGGTAAACATTCGGTATAGCTTTTCTTCGTCTACCGTAAAAGGATATTCACTACCAGGAGTAAAAGATATTTGATCTCCTTCTTTTACCCCCATCTTTTTTAACTCAGTATTAATATACTTCATTTCCCCAAACAAAGGTTCTTCTCCGCCAGGTTTAAATATGTAAGAATCTTTAACTGGAATAGGTTTTACAAAACAGTATTTCCCCCACGCATTCCATTTTCCGTTCTGCTTATACATAAAGAACTGATCGTTATCTACTAAAAATAAATTTTCTTTTAGAAAACTTCTTCCGCTCTTTTGTCTACCCTGCATATCATTGTAGAACTTAAATACATTATGGTGAACTAAAAGAATGTCTCCTTTTTTTATATCCCCTTTATAACCTATAGGAGTTTCAACAACCTCAGCAAAACGATTAGATACTGTATGATCTTCCTCTGAGACGCTGGTAATTAATTCTCCATCACCTATAGTCTTTAGGTTATCATACCTCCTGTTGTTTACGGGAGTTACGATAAAGCAATAAGGCGACCTCATTAAAAATTAATGTTATATTCTAAAGATATAGGAAGTGTAAATAAAAATTCTTTCCACACATACACTTCTGTATCTTTTTGTATCCAGATTTTATAAGAGGATTCTTGAGCTTGAATAAGATGTATAGTGTGAGAACCTCCTAATACTTCTTGTCCAACAATATAATGCATCGCTCCAGACTTATAGTCTGCTCCGATTGATATTTTTCTAATGTCCATTTCATTTTAATTTAAATTTATGAGCTTCTTGTGTATTCTAAATATATATTTCCGACAAGTCCAGCTGTTGTTCCATCTGTAGTGTATACTGTTAATGCATGCCCCCATCCTGGGTTTAGTATTAAATTGGCAGGATCTCCATCAGTCAGATTCATAGTACAACACTGTGTTTCTCTAAGACCAGCCAAGCCAGCAAGAAAATCACAACGACCAACCTCTGTCCACACCCAAGGAGTGGTATTATTACAAAATCGTGCCTTCCATACGCTTACTCTTAGTTGCTTAATGGCATGTGATAACTCTATCTGAACATTACAAAGCGTTTGGTCTTCATGCCCTCCAGGACAAGTAGATCCCCAGTTCTTATGAAGAAACACATTTTCTCCCCATTGCCCAATAGGCATACCTAAAGTTGGATCCTGTGTGTTTTGATCTAAGAGGTGTTGAGAGGGAATACATGTTGGTGGATATCCCACCCCAGTAAGAGCTATAGGGTTAACATAAGTCCAATAATTTTGTGCATTCGTTCTAATTAAAGGGGCTGCATGAAAAGGTCGGCTAACAAGAACATTACCATGTGATGATCCACCTCCTGTGGAAGCTATTGTAACAGCTCCCGTAGCAGCACTTAAAGTTATATTTGCTCCAGCAATTAAAGATGTTACTCCTGTATTACTGATTGTTACTGTATCGACAGCAGAGGCTACTGTAGATATACCTGTGCCTTGAGCAATATTTAAAGTATTACCATTTGTTATAGTCTGCGTAGCACCTGAATTAGCTGACACATCAAAAGAAGTCATTCCTGTTCCACCACCAGTAGCGTCTATTGTGATTTCATTAGAACCATTATCTGTTAAAGTAATGTTTGTTCCTGCGACTAACTTTACAATATCATTGACCGTTGGATCAACCTGAGCGTAAGTCATGTCTACATTACTTCCGTTTTGTGCACTTGTAAAGGTTGCTGTTGAATTATCTCCATTCGCTACAGAAGTTATTTGCCCTTGCTGGTTAACTATAATGTTAGCGTTTAAATAATTACCTGGAACAACCGTAGTGTCAGACAGAGTTATTGTTACCTTATCTCCAGCAGCAGCAGCAGTTTCCATTCCTGTTCCACCTTCTACCGTTAAAGTATTACCATTTGTGATTGTTTGGTTAGGGCCTGTGTCTCCAGCTAATAAGAAAGAAGTCATCCCTGAAGCTGAAGCCGCATCTATAGTTATAGCACTTCCTGCGTCTGTAATCGTAATATTTGTTCCTGCTATTATCTGAACAGTATCTGTTGTACCATCACTACCAGTTAAGTTTAAATTAGAATTTGCTCCATTTTGAGCCGAAGCTAAATCATAAGTAGTATCACTAACAGTATTATTACTTGCTGCTGTGATTTGACCTTGTTGGTTTACGGTAACCGTAGCTGCAGTATAAGTTCCTGGGACAACTGTTGTATCGTCTAAATTAATAGTAACAGTATCTGTAACTGAAGTTATACTACTTAAACCTGTTCCTCCTAAAACTGAAATAGTATCACTATCAGTAAGAGTTTGATTAGGGCCACTATCTCCAGCTAAGAATAATTGAGTCATACCTGTAGAGGTATTATTAATCCATTCTATACCTGTACCTGTTGAGCTTAAAATTTGACCAGCTGTACCTACTCCATTACTTGCTACTATCTGATTAGGAGTCATTGTTGGGGCAGATATATCAGATGAACCTGTCATTATGATATTTAAGCCAGATGTATTTCCTGCTGCTAAAGTGTCATCTAAAGTGCAACATGCAGTTGATAAGCTTGTCCACTCCACTCCTGTTGCTGTAGCTGTTAAATACTGACCAGGTGTTCCTGTAGAAGCGTTCGCACTAATAGTAGTATTTGATCCTAACACTAAACTTCCTGTTAAATCAATAGTTCCTGTTAGATTAATATCTTCAACAGCAGTATCATTAACATCCAAAACATCTTGTAATCCAGGAGCTGCAGTATTATTTACCCACGCAACACCTGTACCTGTAGAAGATAAAACTTGCCCTGCTACACCAGCACTACCTACACCATCCTCCACTGTACCATCTAACTCTACATCGGCAGTAAAAGTATTTGTTCCATTCCAAGTATTTGCTCCTGATGAAGTAATATTAGAAGTTGCATCTAAAGTTAAAGGAGAAGTGGCTGTAAGGTTTATACCTATACCTGTAGCGGTATTACCAACAGTTAAGGTATCCTGTAAGCTACAACAAGAAGCTGCCGCTGCGGAAGCCCATGTTACATTCCCTCCAACTATAGTTAATATTTGTCCATTAGTTCCTGTCGCTCCAGCAGAATCATTAATAGCACTACCATTTTGAAAATTAATTTCGGTAGTAGCTGAAAGCATTAAGTCACTTCCATTGTTTAACTGCACCTCACCATTAGTAGTATTCATTACTAAATTACCACCAGCTAAAGTAACAGTATTAGTAGTTGAAGATCCTACATTAGTTGTGTCTTGTAAACTACAACAAGAACCCCCTCCACTTGGAGTAGTCCATGTAGCACACGCTGCTGCTCCGTTAGAAGTTAATACTTGACCTGCAACTCCAGCGTCTCCATTTAATAATATCTGACATAAATCAATATACCCATTTCCTCCAGGGCCACCATTTAATATAATACTTTGAGTAGCAAAATTACTTTCATCCAATACAGATTGTAGTCCTTGAAGAATAGTAGCACCACCACCAAGATCACTAACTAAAAAAGTTACTGTCTTATTATTGTCACTAACATCTGTTCCTACTACATAGTCATCAGCCTGTGGTGT
>Ga0098060_1000860_pt1 | contig 12932 bp, 24 predicted proteins | sample 21_taG_FD_77063 | JGI IMG/M metagenome (GOLD analysis project Ga0098060, IMG submission 77063) | Marine viral communities from the Subarctic Pacific Ocean - 21_ETSP_OMZ_AT15319 metaG | ecosystem: Environmental > Aquatic > Marine > Oceanic | place: Pacific Ocean | collected 2015-01-19 | reverse complement strand
AGTTACTATACGTGGACAATGTTTCCTTTTGGAAGACTGGCAAGAAGTACCATAATGACATTAGATAGACCAGAAATGACTGCTGAATTTATGTTTGGCATTCCAGTACATAAATTAGGAAGTATGATAAGAGAAAGTAAAAAAGATGAAGAATCAATTTAATACAGCAACACCAAGCTCTACTAAAGTAGTACAAAATCTTCCAACATATACTGATGATAACCCTAGTATAAGGCAGTATAAACCTAATCTAATTGATAGGGTAGGTAATCTTTTACCTGATACTGGTCCCATAGGCGTTTTAAAAGGGCTATATAAAGGGACAGATGATAATCTACTCGGTTTACTACCATCAGGGAATTATGAATCATATTCGCCAGAATCCGATTTAGGACAAACCTTATCTTATATAGCAGACCCAGTTGGAGCATTTAAAACTGGAAAATACATAGTTTCAGGTGGTACGCCTGTTAGTAGGCTAATAGCAAACAGTATTGAGCCAGTAACTTATAGTAATAAATGGGGTGAATTAAAAAGAGTATTGACTAATCCTAAGGTTTTTAAAGAAGCAGTTATAGATGATATTCCTCAATATAAATTATTTGACAACGCAGAAGATAGGTTGTTTGCGTGGAGAAAAAAACTTGGTTTAGGTAAGCCTAATGATAAATACAACCAAGCTTTAGATATGGGTCAATACAATGCAATGGAAAGTGCAAAAAAACAAATAAAATACTTATCTGAAAATCATCCACATTTAGATAGAAGTGCATATCAAAAAATAGTAGATGATTATAATCAGAATAATCCTATAGATAGAATATGGAATAAATTTGGTAGTCATACGGAAGATGGTAAAAAATACTATCATTATAAAAATCCAGATGATTATTTTTCTATAAGAGATAGTAAAAAATGGGCAAATCAAAAACACGGCTTATTTGGTGGATGGAGTTCAAAAACAAAAATGAAGGGAAGCGAAGAACTTGGTGGTGTATTAAGGGAAGACTATTATGATAATTGGGATTTTGCTAGAAATACATCATTAAAGCAAGGATTGTCAAATTTTAGAGGTGATTGGAAAGGGCTTGCAAAAAGAGAACTAGAAAAATTACCAGTTTCACTTCAAAGAGGTCTTGCAGAACTGTTATTAAACCCATTAGAGTTTAAAGGTACTGCTAAAAAGATATATAGAAAACCAAATCCAAGCCAAGCTGAGGCAATGCAAACTGTTAAGGATTATTTTGGTACAGGTGTTAAATATCCATAGTATATACAGATTGCCACCAAATAGGTAAAACGATTAAATTACCCCTATGAGTAGGCAAACTTATCCTGTAAACACTTCGTTCAAGCTACGTTGACATCGTAGAGGTCGGCGGTTCGACTCCGTCATCGCCCACTGACGACAAACAGTATTGTTTCCCCACTTATGACATATAGCCATAGCCATATAACAGCCATAAAGGGGGCAAATTATGCGTTTAAAGCGAAATCTATACAAAGACACTTTTGGGAACATTTACTACCGTAAACAGATACAAGGAAAAAGAATTGTTCTCCCAGTATATACCAAGAATGAGAACACAGCAAACAAACTTCACACAGCCTTAGAATACCAAGCTTTAAGTGATTACTACGCACCAAAGCCAAAAGAGGTCTACGAAAGTTTCTCTACTCTTGTAAATAAATATCTTACAGATAATGAGGTATTATCCAAATGGACAGAAGCTACTAAGCAAACTACTTCCTACGTTTTACGAAACTTTGTAAAAACGAAAATATTACCTAAAAATAAAGAAACAGCAAGAGGATATCAGACTCGTATTAATGCCTGTGTAAATTGGGGGAACTCAAAGGGCATTAAAACTGAGATAAACCTTATGGATGTTAATAAAAAAGCAGGTAGAACTAGGGTATTTACTGAAAGAGAACTTGCTATCATTATGAATGAATTTCAAGATGATGAATTTCAAAGTTTTATCCACTTTGCATTTTTTACAGGAGCTAGGAGAGGAGAATTAGTTAATCTAAAATCCTATAATATTGAACCTACGAGAATGAAAGTAATAGGGAAGACTGGGGAAAGGTATGTAAAACTAAATGCACAGGCACGACAGGTATTGGCTTCTACGGAAAAACTATGGAGCTACAAGCTAGATTTTATTACAAAAAAGTTTAAGTGGAATGCACGTAGGCTTGATATAAAAGACGCTCGTTTTCACGACCTACGTAGGACATTTGGTTTAACTTTAATAAAGAAAGGAATGCCTATTTACCAATTAAGTAAACTACTTGGGCATTCTAGTGTGAAAACTACACAAGAGCATTATGCTCCTTTATTGGTAGATGATATAGAGGATTTTACACTTTAACATTTCCAGCATTTTTCTCTTTCTGCTGGTATATTATAGAAATGTTTATCTAATTCCTTTGGTTCTAACTTCCCTCTTGAAGTAGTGATAGAATTCACCCAGTATATTTTACATACTGGACATTTTTTAGGCTGATAAGATGTTGTGCATAAGTTCCTGTAATAATTCGTCATAGCATCAGACGTTATAACGGTAAAGTCTATCCAATCTTCTCCTAGGTAATATGCTATATCACGTATCCTTGCCTTTGTTTGTAAATCCTGTCGTTTTTTCTTTTTTTTCCCACTCGCCCCCCTGATAGGGGACGACATACTTTCTCCTTTTTTTAGTTCTTTTCAAAAATAAATTCTAACCACTTAAATGTGGCAAGAGTGAATATTCCAAATCCTATGCCAATATATAACATAGCTCTAGCTATTATTTCTAAGGTCATTAACCAATCTGCTACTAATATCATTATCTATACTCCTCTGCTATATCTTTAATTACGTGCCACATATCGTCTACTAATCCATTTAGCTTTTTTTCCATCCTGTGCAATCTCCATATATAACTGATTTGAATACATAGCATCATTAACATTGTAAACTCCCAATAAGGGAAATACTCTGTACTAAATAATGCCTCCCAGTAATACCTCATTTGTTACTCCTTTTTTAAGTCTTTAGGGAGTTACAGGTGCCAACCTGACAAAAAATTTTATTTGTTCATCCTCTTTCGGGATGTTTCCAAGCATAAACTTGCGAAACAAAATTAAAAGAGGTTTCCTAGAGCGTTTTTACTCATCATTGGACAACAATTCTTTTTTGGTAACTCCCTAATTTTTATGGGCTAGACAGTTTTGGTTAAGTAATCTGGATGAAATATGCAATTAAATTGCCTAACCCATTTTTTTATTAAAAATTTTCCCTTGCGTCTGACATCGAGACCGTATAGAAGCAAGACAAATAACGAGATTGCAGAAAGGTAATAATGCAATCGGACGAAATAATAAAGGATAATCAACACCGTGTTATTTGTCAGTCTATAGACAAGGGAATTAATTCTATAGGGATATAGCATAGGCGTTAATTCGCTGTATGAATACTCATTATATCGAGCCTTATTCATAGCAACTATATCCCCTGAGGATGCGAAGTCCTAATCACAAACTCCAGATTTACAACTATTAGCGTTGTAATTACTTTCTATATCTGGAGCACATTTATGTTCTTCATAACAAAGAAAATCTTCTCCACAATCTGCACAATTACAATGTTTTGATTGAGGTTCTTCTTCCATTTCCATCATTTGAGATTCAAAAGTAGTTCTCATAGCTCGACCTAATTGTACCATTTCATCATCGTTTGATTGCAATAGATGGTCAGCTACTTTAAAAAATTTATCTATATGAAAAACAGGTTTTACAAATTCAACTTTATTCAATTTCTTCACAATACTTACACTCCGTTCTTTGAATTCCCCTTGTAGGGAAATCGGTATATTTATGTATATACTGTGGTGAACATCTATCTGTCTCCCAAACACATTCACAAGAACTGCAATAATGCATTCTAAATGTTTCTTTTTTAGGATGATTCAATTCAGGTGTTTTCATAACGACACTTCTTTTTTTTACACCGTCACCACACCAAGCATCAATAGCCCATTGCATAATTAATTAGCAAATGTGGGCTTATAAAGCCAAGACACATCCGTATACATTTTATTACAATGAATAATCGCTTTAAAAGAGTCAAGCTGTGAGTCAATTTGTTTTTCTTTCAAATAAGGAGTAGTTATAGATATAATATCTTTGAACTCTATTCCACCATCTTCCTTGCAAAAGTTTTCTAATTGAGTTTTTACATTTTCTTCTATACTGCCTTCCATTAAGCCTTCAACTTCCAGTTTTATACTTTTGTCATTCCTTACCAGACCATCTACTGGCTTTCTTTTTAAATCAATATATACTTTATCTTTCATTCTTATCCTTTTAGTTTTTTAATTAATTCCATAAAATATTCCATTGGCATCAAAGCATAGGTAGTACCTCTGTTTTCTCTAAATGCCACTATATCAGTATGCTCACACTTGAGATACTTAGGTAACGTTTTACGTATTTTCGCTTGAACAGTAATGTCTTCAATTATACAGTCAACTTCCTCGTGCATCCCTAAAGACCGTCCATTAGACCCCCACGCCCTTTGGGCTGAGAAACCCCAGCCCTTAGCGTTTTGTACTAATTCACGTTCAAATGCATTTCCTTTACGTTTACTAGAATGACTCATTTTGGTAAGTTTCCAGCTTCACTTAAAACCATATCTTTTTCTTCTATTTCATAGACATCACGCCATTGCCACGTATCATCGCCCCAATCATCTTTTCTGCATAGATTACCACCATCTATTTTTCCATCTTCTATTGCATTCCATACTTCTTCTTTATTTTTGGCATATACATCCATATAACATTGATATCCATAGAAACCTACTATCTGGTATAGTTTCTTATTTTGATGATTCATTTTCACCTTTAGCATTCTGGGTCATCTTGAATACCTTTTCTTAGTTCTGGATAATGTTCTGTTGTTCTATCAACAATACAGCAATGAGCATCGCTAACATCATCCTTTGTTAATAATTCCTCAAATCTTAAATGAGCTTCGTTTCTATTATCTTGACAATTCATATAGACTTCAACGTGTTCTAAATGTTCATCATTATCACACCATATAACCATATAGGTAGGGTTAGAGATAGACGCTTCTGAAAAAAGCTCTTTCATTACCATTTATCCCAATGATGAAGACTGGTAGACACTTCAACTGGTCCAATTCCGAACCCAGCACTAATATGCATACCATTTACATCGTGGAGTCCTAACTCAAAAGAAATCAAATGAAGTAAGGTAAGCCTTACAGATTTCCCTTTACTATTTGAATGTCTATTAACCTTGAACATTAAAACCACCTTCTCCTGAAACTTGATTAAATAGCATTGTTTTCTTATGAAACTCAAACATTAAGTTCAAGAATCCTTCATCTCTTGCTTTTTCACTTTGTACACTTCTCCTTATTTCATCTCTAGCACCATTAATTACTAAAACTTTATCTGCTTTCTGAGAAACATTACTGGTTCCTTTCAAGCTAGACATCTTAACAAGTCCAGTAGTTTCAGCTTCTTTATTTACGTGATGCACAGCAATTACAATACAGTCTTGGCTTTGGGCTACTGATTTCAAACCGTTAATAATCTCATTCATTTTTCCAATTTCATCGTGAATACCTTTAACCCATACCATATCACTTGTATCTAAAACAACAACTTTAGGTTTACTCCTAGCAATCCCTTCGACTAATCTGGACAACTCAGGAGGTTCACAAGTAACTTGTATATGCTTAAATGCCTCTTGATACTTTGCACGTTTATCTGGATTCTTAAATGCATCTAACGCCTCTTGTTTAGAGAGTCCGTGTGTCATTTGAATAAACCTTCTAAATGTTAAATGCCAAGTGTTCTCTAAGGATAAAAACATAACAGGTAGTTGAGGTATCTTTGTTACAAGATTCATAACCCAAGTAGATTTTCCCATTCCAGTATTTCCTGACACAACGACTAATTCTCCAGGAAGTACCCAGAAATCATTATTCATTTTGTACAGGTCTTTAAAATTGAAAGCACTTTTCGTGAAATCTTTTTGAACAAACTCAGTAAACTTATCTGCTAAGTCATCTACGTTCATCAGATTCATTGTATAGTCTTTATGTTTAAAGTAAATACATTCAGGTTTACAGTTTTTAGCCATCACATAGTCATTGCAACCATATTCATACCCAGTATCAAATATCTTATCAGCACAATCTTCTGCTTCTCGACCTAAACCAGACCAAGTTGTCAATGTATGTTTCACAACTTCCAAAGGCATTCCACAACGTCTCATCCAAGAGCCAATCCTCATCATTGTTTCATTTCTTTCACCAACAGGAGGGGGAGTTGCTAATACGTTTTGCATACAAGTAACTACAGAATTAGGATTCATCCTAAACTGACTTCTTACTGTATGCTTTGCGCTGATAACACCGTTTGTAGGGTATTTAACCAAAGCCTGTAAATAAGGCTCTACATTAGACCAATCTACTTTTAAGAACTTTTCTAAATCATCCGAATCAAAACCTATTTCACTTATTTCAATAATGGTTTTCATATCTGAATTATTAAAGGAATCAACCGTGAAAAGAACTTTATAGTTACCACGTTTTGCATTATAGCTATATGGAGCACGAATTAAACGTGCCCCATCATAGATATTGTCACACTCAGGAAAAATAGAGCTGAGTGTTTCTTTTACAATTCCTGGTAAGGTAGTAGAAGGTTGGAATCCAAACAGATTTGGTATTTGTATATGGAAACCAGTTCCAGAATACCAGATATTGATATGTTCTGGTTTGATTCCCAAGTCATTAATCATATCTGTATTGACAAGCCAATGTACAGAGTCATAAAGCTCTTTATCTGTAAGCTCTTTTTTATCAAAGTCTAAAATGATACTATTTATATAGTATGCACCATTAAACCCTTGTATTGTGCCAACGGAATCAATATGCTGTTTTAATTGCTCATCAAAGCAATACCAGCTATGATATGTTTCTGTCTGTTTTGAAGCCTCGAAGATATAAGACTTAACATTGCCTAATTCTGCAACTTGACTTCTGTTAGAAACGTGACCTGTAGCAATCTCTACCATACGGATATCGCTCATAAGACAGGAAGGCATCCTTCATCATTATTCATAAACAAAGCACCACCATCATTTCCTTCATCATCCATTGAGGGATAACACCAAAGACCGCTATCTAATTTGAATAGCACAGGACGTTTATGCCAATACATATCATCTCTCTCTTTTTCTGTCATATATGCAACCTCAGTAATCCTTTTACCTAACAAATATCCTCTAGCTTTTTTATTCCAAAAGCTTGTTCTATACTTAGAATCTCTTAGTTTATTATCTTCAATTTGCATCAGAAACCTTATAGTATTTTTGTGTACCACGATTAGTGAGTTCTTCTTGGTATGTAAGACCGTGCCTGTAGAGTATGGAGTTATGTTTATCTACACGAAAGTCTTCTCTCATCTTTCGCCACAACCTAGAAATAGTATCTGGAGTGACAGGTTTTTGGTATATATTCCGAATATAAGCAACGGCATTTAGCTGAACTTCGTGAGCACCAATTAAGGTGTCTTTTCTGCTTTTTAGCCATTCAAGGAGCATAGTTTCATTGCTATGCCCCTTGTTGCTCAATCCTTTTCCAAATTCGTATGGCATTAAAAAGGAGCGTTAATCTCTTTAGCTTCTTTTTCTACACCTTCATTCCATAATCCATTTAATGCATTATTAGAACTTTGATGTTTATACGATTTAGGAGGGGAGGACATCTTATTCCACTTTTCTAGAAGGAAGTCATCACCACCTTCAGGAGCACCAAAATAAAACCAAGTTTCCCTAGAGTATTTACCATTAGACTCATATTGCAAAATATGAACTTGACGACCTAAAAGGTCAGCTAATTCAGACTGGGCAATACTACCATCATCATTGAGTTCAATCTCATTTGCTTTCTTTCCTAAAACAGTTTCAAGAAAAGCAGATACTTTCCAACTTCCATTTGGAGTATCATTCTTACTTTTACCCCAATCCAACATAGTCTTACCATCTTTATGATGATTTCCACCTAAATAGAATTTCTTAGGAAACTTAGCATAAGGAGACTCGCCTTCAACGAATATATTACAATCATTGAATTGTGACTCTACATTATCAGCTTTTGTAATGGTAATAAGGTCAATAAATACCCCTTTTGGATATTTAGAGACATTTGTATTACTGCTACCACTTTCACTATTGACAAACTTCATTTAATTCTCCTGTAATTTGTTTGTTGAAATAAAATTGTCTACTTCTAAATTGGTTCTTTCGTCTACTGCTAACCATTTCAGAGCTTTATTCTTTTTATCTTTTGACATATCAGAACTTTCAACAATCTTTATTGTCTTATTCCTTTTTGCCATTGTTATCTTTCTGTTATTAACAATCCCAGCTTTTACGTCAGCAATTAATATAGTAGCCACTTCTTCCGTAACGCCTTCCCATCCAGAATCTTTCATCGCCTTTAGCCTTTCTTTATCTTCTTTATTTGCTAAACTATCTCGCATTAATGCATCTAGCTTTACGTTTTGGTCTACTGTAATACCACCAGGAGTAGGTTTATTCCCATTTAACAGAGTTTGCTGAGGACGTTGAAGTTCTTTAATATCTTCATTCATCCATAATTCAATTCCAAATCCAGTTAAGGTAGAAACACCTTTTGCTAAAGCTCTACGATAGGTGTTTTCCATATCCGCAGAGTTAGGATTTTGAACTGCTTGATTTCTATTATCACGAACAGCAAGATATTCATCGTGTACAAACTTGTCGCCATCTTCTGTTTCGTAGGTTATTTTGCAATGTACAATTACAGTACCATCTGGTTGCATAATACCAGCAAATGGTTTATCTCCATATGTGTACATTATCCATTCGTGTCTTGCTAGTGGATATAATGATTTTAGATTATCCCAGCAAACAGACCAAGAAAGGTAAGAAGCCTCAAAGCTTCCTCCTCCAATGGTTTCTACGAAAGGTTTGTAATCTGCTTCTCTTAAATTATAAGCGAATAGATTTCTTTCTTCTTCCATATAACTCCTTAGTTATAGCTTGTTATAGTATTATTTGAAGAATGCTTTGCCATTGCAGTAGCTATTCTGAAAGCATTCATTTTGTCACGATGAGAAGCACCAAACTGTGTACCTTTTACCCAGTCTTTATGATTCTTTTCGTGGTCGTGGTATTCCGTTATGGCATTATAAGCATCCCATAAGGTTTCACCTTTATTTCCTTTCCCATTGTAAAATAGGTCAGTAATCTTATCATACGTTGGTTTTGCTCTATTACGAACAAAGATTCCCATTTCAGGATTAGACTCTTTATGTCTATTCTTTAACCAAGGCATTACAGCCTCGATATACATTGTTAATGAAGCAGGGGTCATTGGGACCTCAACAAAACGATTCATATCATCCATAGCCTTTGCTACATTTCCCTGATGTTCATCTAACTTATCTGTTAGTTCTTTCATCCGTGAATTAATAGAGGAAGTATGTCGTAGTTTATACTCGTATCCACCTTTCTTCCCTAATGCCCACGTTAATGTGTTATTACACACAACACGAACAGACGTATCACGAAAACAACTGCCAGATGACCCATCGTGAGAGGTATACAACAAGACAAAGCCTTGTATCATATCATCTCCAACCTGAAATGTGTCAGGAGTCTTTGCAAGAATCCATACTTTCTTTCCTTCGTCAATTACACCAGCAGTTTCCAATTTATATCCATAGTCTTGTATCACCTCAAATGGTGCAAAAGCATCACGGTTCTGCAAGACTTCGTACTTTTTACCAACATTACCTATAGGTTTACCTGTATCAGAACGAACTGTTACAAAATGTCCAGTTTCTTGATAACCTACTGTTGGTAATCCTTTTATTGGTAATTTTGCTTCATATAGTGTAGGCACTTTATTTACTTCAAAGTTCATACCAGATAATTCTAAAGCTTCTTCTATCGTAGGAACTTGTTTTAACGGTGTTCCTAGACCGTGCCAAGGGGTTTCCCCTAAATAAAACATATTCTCAATTAAGTGAGCCATATTATTCTCTTTCTATGTTTTTGCCCATTGCTACCCAAAATAGCTCTGGAGTTAATCGTCTAAGATTCCCATCTACACAGCGTTTTGCCATTCTTTGTGCAAAGAAAATCATTTCTTTCTCTATCATATCTAGTGCACCAGCACCCAACTGTATGCTTTTATCACTAAATATCTTTTTTATGTTGGTTTGTGTTGGTCTATTCATTTTATTATATCCTCAGGTCTTATAAATCCATCTTTGAAAATTCTAAAACATTTTCCAAATGGCTTTACTTCATAACAAATAGATATATAAACATCTTCCCAGTCGTGAGTTGCTCCACCATACGTATCATCATTCATTTTATATCCTACTTCATACTGGATTTCTTCCCAATCCATTGGTTGTTTTGATTTAATTACTACTGGGACATCTTCACGGTCTTCAAAATGTGAAGTAGTTAAGTATCTATAAGGAACTTCTTTCCTTCTTAATATTTCAGCACTTAGATATACACTTAGGTCTAAAGCTTCCTCAAGAGACTCTTGAGTCCATTCACGACCATCGTTTACATCTAATTCTTCGCTATATTGTCTTTTTCCTTTTTCTAATCTTTCTTCGATTAGATTAACAATGTTTTTATTCATTTAATCCTCATCGTTAATAATTTAGATACGCCCCCTACAAAAAGTAGATAGTAGGTAAGAAGGGGGCGCATTGGGGTTGCTCTTCAAGAAGAGGCATATAAACGATTTCTAGCATAGTTAATGAGCTCTATGTCACATTTAACTTTACTGTCCAGCATTCTATACATCCTTGGAGAGCTTGAGTGGGCAATCTTTAAACCAAGCTTAATACTTGGTTGTATACGTTTTTGTTCAATAAACTTAACAAGTTTTCGTTTACTAAGGTGACGTATCTTTGTTATTTCATCAGCATAATAATCTCCCTTAACTAAAGCCCTTTGTCTATCTGTATTACTTCGTTTAAGGGAGAAGGAAAGCTTTAATAAGCTGTTTTTTGTTTCTGTGTTAATTAGTGTATCTAATCTCATATTAATTGACCTCTTAACTTAACATCCTTAGACATTTTTACCTAGGATTATTTTGTTTTATGCACTATAGATTAACTATAATACAGTTTTAATTAATTTTTTTTATTGTTACTTTGTAAAGTTTTACTTTACATTATTGTATAAATAACATTATTTTATCTTAATAATTATGTGGGGGCATAAAGAGTGATGAGTAAAATATCGATGTTAGAATGGTTAAGAAATACACCTATTCCATTAACACAAATATCTAAGACCACAGGAATCTCAAGGAATACTTTATATTCTTGGTTATCTGGCGGTTCTGACATAAGAGATAGTAATTATCAAAAAGTAAATAAATATTATAGTACCTATTACAAGAAGGAGAAGGAGGGGCATCAAATGGACTCTAGTCACATTGGATTATTGCAAGAGAAAGTAGAAAGGCAAAGTTTAGAAATTGGAGAGTTAAAACAAGTCATCAAAACAAAACAAGTTGAATCAACGCATTGGGATAATTTGCAATATGACTATCTTGTTCACGTAAAAATAATTAGGAATGGCTTTAAAATTGGTAGGAGGATTGAATCGATTGAAAATGCCGAAGCACTTAGCAAACAAATAGGCTATTCAATGGATGAAATTAATGAGTATTTTGCAGTCGGAGTGGATTATCCAGATATGGATTCTCATCCAATTAATGGAATTGTGTGTGAAGAGACTAAAAAGCAACTAGTCTCTTACACAAGTTCAATGCCTTATATTTTAGACACCTTAAAAAATATGGTAGGAAATCATTACATTCCGATGCCTGTTACTTATATCAATAAAGATGGTTCTAAAACTCATACAATCTGCTACAATAAGGTCAACTGGTCAGAGATGACTGTGGATACTAAAGTTGCGCTAATTGTTGGTAGTGAAAAATAGAAGGGGCAGAGGGACAAACAGATAAATAAATATTGTTTATCCCTCTTTTACCCACACTATATTTTACCAACTAGCACTATAATAAAAAGAGCAATCGGATTCTCTTTTTAAAACCTTTTCAATCTGAAGAATAGTTTCTTCTAGTTCTTCTCGATACCATTCGTGTTTAACATCATATTGCCCAAAGAAGAAACCTTCTGTTGGAGGTAATAATCTTTCAGCTTTAGCGTAGTTCTTTGCATCCAATGCCAAGATTGTATCTTTACATAAATCTACTAGCTCTTTTAATTGACTTCTCCGAACCCAGCTTGATTGACAATTATCTATATCTTCATATACATTTCTGACAAACCAACCGTGAATAGCATTTGCCTTACGCCAATACGCCACTTCTTCTGTGATTTCTTTTACCTTTCCAGCAGTTAAGCCGTTCTTTTCAGCAAACTCACCTTTAATTTCTAAAGTATGACCTTTTTTCCCCTCAAACTCTCCAGGCTCCTTCCATTGACCACCATAATAATGCCTTGCTTCTAAATGCATATCTAATCCCATTATAATATCCTTTGTAAGTTGTTTAATTGTTCACATAGTTCTTCTTTATTAGAATAACTAATTTGACTTATCTCATCTTCTGCTACTCCAAATCCTCTTTCTTCCCATTCTTCAATTTGTTGAATAAGCTCATCTTTATTGGTACTCCATAATACATATCTTTGGCTTCCTTCGTAGTATTCTAACTGAAAAATCTTATGTTTTAGTTTTTCTTGAAGTAAGAAATAAGTATTAGACATTTTCAGTACCTGGAATTGGTTGAGGCTGAAATGGTAAGTTTTCATTTTCATCTGCTTCTTCTCTAGTAATCATATGTAATGTCCATTT
>Ga0098060_1000854_pt1 | contig 12968 bp, 26 predicted proteins | sample 21_taG_FD_77063 | JGI IMG/M metagenome (GOLD analysis project Ga0098060, IMG submission 77063) | Marine viral communities from the Subarctic Pacific Ocean - 21_ETSP_OMZ_AT15319 metaG | ecosystem: Environmental > Aquatic > Marine > Oceanic | place: Pacific Ocean | collected 2015-01-19 | reverse complement strand
TTTGCTACACGTTTTTCATATTCTTTATCTGATTCAATATGTATTTTTATTGAATCTTCATCTTCTTCTACATCATCATGTAATATCGATTTTAAACGAAGTTCTCCTCTGTCTTTACATGCTTTACAATTTTTATATGATTGTGGATGAAAAAAACTATATTCTTTATCACAAGTACTGCATTTATATGTGTATTTATCTATCTTCATTATTCTTCGGGATTTAATTCTAAATAACCTGTGACTATTCCTATAGGCGGTATACATATACCTATAGTTCTAATTGCTTCTTCTTTATAAGGTGCTTCAAAATTGTTATTACACAATTTATATATGTTAGTAAAGTATCCTATTACTATTAAACAGAATATTCCCATAATCAATACCATTGGTGCTCTGTTATTATTTTTCATTTTTACTGTCTTTTATTTGATTAATAAATTCTTTAAATATTTCTCCCATATCTATAACTTCTTGTGAAAAAGTATGAGTTATTACCTTGGGGTTATTGTCTATAAGCTTATATACATGGTCACTAAGTTTTTCTACTTCTTGTATAAACTCATTTCCTGATTTCTTTATCTTACGTCTATATAAATCAGGATGGTCATATTTTATGTCTTCCATAAAATCCATTAATATAGGTAGCACACCTAATATGCATGCTACCTTTTTAGTGCTTTCTATTTCAGTCATTGTCCAATTTTTATTTCAAATCTATTTGTCATTTTTTCAATAACTTCTTTAGGGACATTATGAACATCTTTATTTCCGTGCCTATTTTCCACAATAAGACTATGAACTTGAAATTCATATTTTTCAGCCATTTTATAATATGGTTCTATTTCCCATTCAGTAGTAAATGTATTAGCTACTACTAGGTTATGAATTTTTTCTCCATCTCTATTAAATCTACATGCTTTTGCCCATATAGATTCCATATATAATCTAGTCTGTTCTTGACACCATTTATGTGCATTTCCTAATAAGTCAGCATTAAATCTATATACCCATTCATCGCCTTCTTTTTCCATAAAATAATGATCAGACTCTACCCAATAATCAGGTTTCATATTTTCAGCAATAGTAGATTTACCGCTTCCAGGTATACCTCTCAATAAAAATAAATTAAGAGTTACTTTTTCAGGCAATTCAAATTTATAATCTCCTTTAAACCTTTCCCATATTCTATTACCCATAGTAATATTATAAGATTTTAGCTGTGTTTTTAGAGTAGGATTTTTAACAGCTGGTTTTCTTTTTAATTTTGTCATATCTATTTATTTAATAGTTTTAATATTTCTTTATAAGCTTCTATTTTTCCATCAACAAAGTAGTCACCCCCGCTATAATCTCTATCATAACTTGATTGATGACATTCATCGCATCTATCATAATCAGCATCTTCAGGATCATAATACCCTCTGTGATTATCTGCATCTAATATTAAATTATCTAATTTATTTTCTAATTCTTCTATTGTCATGTTTACCTCCCTCTTCTTATATCGTTTAACCATTCCCAATCAGGTTCGTATTCTTCCATTACCTGATAGTATTTGTTTATGTCTTCTATATTACATTCTACGTCGAATGTATCACTAATTAACTCTGCTTTTTGCGAGACATTAGTATTAGGATTATCTAGGTCTATTACTTTTAAGTATATGCCTATTTCCTGTTGTGTGATTTTTATGCGTTTATTAATATCAATCATAGTTTTTTAGTTAAATTTTTTATATAAAACAAAAAAAACAGAGCTCCGAAGAGCTCTGTCCTTTACTAATAAATAGTTTATTACATCTTACCCTTTAAGAGCATCAGCAATAGCTGCTCCAGCACTAGGTGCTTTACGAGTAGTTTCAGTATAAACTTTGTGTTGTGCTTCGCCAGCAACTACAGTAGAGTTCACGTAAATATACATTCCGTCTGCCATAATGAAGTCACCATCTTTTCCAGCTCGTTTTGCACGAGTTTCAAAGTTTGCAACATCATACTCTGAACCTTCAGTAGTCTCATTAATTTGAATATTAAGAGCTAAATCTGGCGCTGAAGAAAGTCTTGGATCTACTTGTCCAATTTCTAGAGTATCACCTTCAGCTAATCCTTCGAGGCTAATTCCAAATTGCTTCTCGATATCAGATTTTTGACCAGTAACCCAAGCATATCTTGGCTTTTGAGAACCGAATCGGTCATCAGAAGCATTTAATACACCAAGTACATTAGTACTTGAAGTTCCTGTTTTAACAATTTGAGAAAAAGTTAATTGAACTTTTCCATTTCTTACGCCTCTTGCGCTTTCTAAAACGATTGATTTTTCCATTTGATAGATTTTTAAATTTTAATAAATAAATAATTGATAGTTGTGTGTTTTAGAATCAGACTTGAAAAGTCTATAAGAATATAAGTAAAACACATACTTATATAATTGCCTACTGTTGTTTTCTCGACGATGCGCAACAGAAATAGCTCGATAAATAGTATACTAAAGACTCAATTCAATGTATGGTCTTTCAAGTATATTAGTGCTAAGACAGGATTCGAACCTGCAACTTACTACAGGAAATCATACTAACCTTAGTATGTTTTTCCATTTTAAACTACTTAGCTTGTCATTTGCGTATGACTGATTTAATATTTTAACTAGGATTTTCTAATGCATACATAATTGCTTCGCATGCTGGGGTAAAGAACGGAGTTTCGGAATCATATTCGTTTATTCTTTCAAAGGTTATATCATCAGGTATAACTCCTTTATCTAATAATTCATACATATATTCTTCTCTTTCAAGAATATCATCCATATCTTTAGAAGTAAACAGATTAATAATCATAGTAGTGCTATCATTTACTAATGCTGTAATTTTATATTGATATACTGTCATAATGATTAATTTTAAATAAGACTTAGGCTTTTACACCTAAGTCTTTCGGTACTATAAGTACTAAGATAAGAATTATATCTTATCGTTCTCCAACACCTGGTTATTCAATCCAGAGTCTCCATAAGCATCACATGCAACATATCCGCTACCACATGATGTTAATATCAATGCAACTGTAAATGCAATTGCAAACCAAGTAGCTATAACTATTCCTGGTCTTTTCATAACTAAATTTTTCATTGTTAAGAATTTTAAGGTAAATAAATAGGACGAGCAGTAATCATGTCAGGCTCATCAGTTCTGACATACGCTAATTCTCTTGAAGAAGTAACATATTCTACATTGTTTCTGTAATAAGTATACAAATACTGTGTTTCATTCATAATTTAAAAGTTTATACGATAATGCATTAATCCAAAATTGTCTTCAGGAAATTTATAATAAACATCTTCTTTTTCAGGACCGTCTCCAATATTATGTACACAATAATATCTATCAGTTCCTGGAACTTTTTCGTCAATAAGTATACCAACATGCCAATCATCCCAAAATATTAAATCTCCTGGCAGATAACTGTCAGTATAATGTAATTTAGATTCAGGATAATGTAAGTGAAGAAACTTTCTTATTATTCTTACACGTCTATGATCAATATTAGCATCAGGATGCAATCCATATCCTTTAATAGGATTAGGATAATAATATTTATGATTCTTTTTTACAGATTCGTGTACAAGTACTTGTAAATCTACATTAATAGCTCTATAAGCACGAATTATTACATCAGTACATACACCTATATTAGATGGAACATCTCCCATAGGATATTGTATTTTACGATAACTGTTGTTATAAGTCACATCTTGACTAGTTTGCCACACAGCATGTGCTATAACTATATCAATAGATTTTTCTTTATTAGATTGGGAATGAGTCATCAGACCCACTCCCATCATTACTATAAGCAATAAATTTTTCATAACTATTTGTTTTTAGTTAAATCTTCAGGATATACAAACTTACCATCCACATAGCGAATAGCTTCATTGTATTCAAAATCTCCTGAGTCAATATATTCAAGTATTTCTTCTTCATAACAGTGTTCAAATACAAATAATTTATCTGTATCATGATCTACTACGTAAAGGTAGTATAAATCTCTGTCATCATTAGTATCATTCATAGGTTCAACAAAGCCCATACCTATGAGATGGGCGAAAATTAATTTTAATAACATGGTTTTTGTTTTAAGTGAATAAAATAAACAAGGTGCGCTAGATGTCTTAGTAGGATTTATTCACGCGATCATGACACCATACCTTGTTAGTCTGCTTAACATCACTGACTTTACAGTGCCCAACATAATTCTATTAGAGGTTGGTTTTTAAAATATATTCAGTATTGCTTTGATAACATACAGGTCATTCGCAATCAGTACAGCACTGAGTAAATAAATACTCAGTACTATACATTCTAACCTATGTTCTCCCCTAAACATACCTATACTTTTCATTAGGATCCATAGCAAGATATGATATACATAATACTACAGATATAACTGCAAATAAAATTGATATCATAGTCAGTGCATTTGCAGTAGCACCTGCATCAGCATGTAATGCTTCATACAATCCTGCTACAGTTGCTATTAAAGATAAGAAACAAAGACTTCCAACTAATTTAGCTATAAATGTCTTTTTTTTCTTGTATAAATCTTTCTTCACTATCTTTTCTTCGATAGTAGTTCTTGTTTGTAATTCTATTACAAAACATAAGATTAACATTGTATACTGTCTAGTTCTTGTTCCTGTTTTACCCCAAGCTTCGTAGCCTATTGCAAGGCCGAATACTTTTTCTAATTTTAAATCTAAATTGATTCTTTTGTCTAATAATTGCATGATTTTATGATTTTGGTTTATAATTAATTTACGGTTTAAAAAGCCTAAGACAACCCTCTTCAAAGTCTTAGGCAATGAGAACCTCTCTATGCGTATGGGTCTTCTTTACTGGTCAGGATATACCCGCCTATAGTCTCTCATTATTATTTTAGCACTGAAGAGCTTACCTCCTTAACAGCCCGTGTCAGGCTACGCTACCCCAACTTGGTTACGCTACAGCCCATTGTTTCAGAGGCTTTAGTGGGACGTTTTTGACAGATGCTTACCTGCCTTCTCGTATTTATTAGTGGCAGTAATAGGATTCGAACCTATACATTCCAGACATTCCAGATCCATCATAAGAGCTATCATTCCTATGTGGTACTGCCATGTTTTAAAGTGTCCAAGAGTCGGTTTAGTTACATTCTCGCAACATAGGTATTTCCCCCAACTCTTAGCAATTTTGTCTTTAGATTTTTTTTATTCCCAGGTACTAAGACATTGAACCTTTAGGTAATTTTATAAAAAAGACAGCTTAAAGTACCTGCGTACTGTCACGGGATTTCTGGTGCGTACTAAGACTCCATTCCACAACCCTATATCCGTGCAGATATAGTCTCTCATGTGTTCAGCGAGTATCCCTTTTCTAATATCCTATTTTTCTTATCTAACCTCAGAGTATTACCTCCTAACAAGATTAGTGTCTCTATACTTGCACGCCACGTGCTCTTGCGCACAAGTAAATGCTGGTAGAGTCTCAGCATAGCTATAACAAAAGAAAAATATATTGATTAGCTTTCTTAAATATTATCATATGGATTCATATCCATATCAGAGAACATATCATCGATCATGTTCTCTTGAAATTTCTTTCCAATGTTACCTAAATCAGGTGTAGATTTAGGTTTAAGAGATTCATATACTTGCATGAACTCTTCTACATCCATGTCTCCTGCTTCTTGGCAGATAGCATCAAGTTGTAGTTTTATTTTATGATGCATATTAAATAAATGATTTTTCATAAGCGTTGGTTTAGTGTGATTTATTGTTACCTAAATCAGGTTTAAATTCTGAATTGTTTGGAGCATAAAATTTCTGCGACCATATTCTAAATTCCAATTTGATATTAGGAAAGGGATAGTTATGGTTAGACTCTTCTATACACCGAGTTCTGATATGATCAGCAAATGCTAACATATCTTTTAACGAATACTCTTTTGTCATAAGTGTTAGTTTAGTATGATTTATTTTTATGTTTCTTTTTGCGATAGTACTTAGACTTATCACGAAAGACTTGCTTTTTGCAAGCCTCTTGAATTTCTTGTTGTGTTACTACGATCTTTTTCATAATAATATAAATTTAGCTATAAACTGTGCAAATAATTTTTTCAAGTTCATATATTTTTATTTAAGTAAATAAAAACAGACTAGTACAGTGCGTTGTGCACACACACTGTACCTTTCTGGAGCAATTTCTATTTATCAAGTGGTTTACTCAAACTCCACCCAGTTACTATCCTCTTACGAGGGATTAAAGCCAACTTGGATTAGGTATTGGCCATGAGAGTTATACGAATGATGACTCCTCATCACGCATATTAGACTCAACCTATATAAAGTGGTTTATACCTATTCTACCTATATCACTTATGGTAGACTTTATCAGGTCCTTTGGTTATCTGTTGCAACCTTATATCAGACTTATTAAGTCTCAGCTATAGGAACATAGCTCATTAAATTAAGCCATAACAATTAAATGCTATGGCTTATCAATGCTTTAAGCATTAGGATTAACGATGGAATCTAACGTGGTTAGCACTCCATCAACAAAGATATAATCGTTCATTGTTGTATGATTTAGAAGATTATTACTATAACAGATAGATATTCTTCATAATAACAGTAGTCTTGTACGTCCACAGCGCTATCACCTGCGTGGAGGTTTACTATTATTATGAAGCAGAGAAAGAAAAAGAGAGAGGTGTCCCCGAAGGGACACCCAACAAACCGTTAAACCTTAACGATTTTGTTGTAGCCAGTAGCCTCGTCATAGACGATGTCAATCTCGTCAGACCAATCCTCCTTAGACTTACAGTGAGCCAAGGCTTTCTTCACAGACACACCGTCAGCAAGGAAACGAGACGCAACAAGGTTCTCGTCGCCAAAGATGGCTTTAGGATTAGGCTTAACAAACAAAGCCATTACTGAATCATTTTTTTCGATAATCTTAATAAATGTAATCATAACGCAAATTTGAGCTAAGGGGATGGTTTGCCCCGCTCATTTACACTCCCCCGTCGTTGACTGTGCTAGTTACCACTCGATCGAAATCTTATGGACACATATAAAAATTTTATAGAGGGGGGTATATTTACCAATTAAGAAAAAGACACTAAATAAGAATAAGTGTAAAAAATAAAATTATAAGCTAATACCTAGACTACTACTGATACACAGAAGAAACTATGAGGTACTAAAAATAGTACCTAAAAGGCCTCTCAGGTACTAAAAATAGTACTTATGTATTAGTTATTGTAACATAATTATAATATCTTTGTACTATGGGAAATAGAATAATCAAGAAGCGCAGTAGTAAAAAGCAACAGTTTGATGTGGGCAAGTATGTAAATACTGAAACAGGAGAAATGCTAACATCTGAGTTAGGCAAAGATAAGATGTCTGTGAATATAACAGAGGAAGGAGAGTGTGTTATTATTACTTCTGACGATTATATAGTTCTTGATTCTAAAACAGTTAAATATTTATCAACTGAATTGTCCAGGACTGAAATAAATTCTATGATTATGATGGCGACTGATCTGAAAACGCCCCTTAACATTGTGTACAACGGACCACAACCTCACACTAATCAATCACTACAAAAGTTTTTAGGCTATAGTTCTAAAGCAATGTTCTTAAAATTACTTAGTAAGCTTATGAAAGTAGGAGTTATCTATCAGCTTAAAGGTAGAATAAGAGATGAGGTTAGAGTAATCTATATGTTAAACCCATTTATCGCACGTAAACGTAAAACCATAGACAAAGAAGTATTTAATGTATTTCATCCTTTTGTATAAATATTATAATAATTAAATAATTATTGTTAGTTATTATAAAATTATTATATTTGTCCTAAGATGATATGTGTTTCACTAGATACTAATGATAGCATTCTTTTAAAATCAAAGGATAAAAGCTTTCATGCGTTGTTTTATATTATAAGACAAATACCTGATACTACAAACGTGTGGTATAGCGATAAGATAAATAAACAAATGGTCTGTAATGAGTTATCTGTGTCTGGTCCTGCACTGGAGAAGATGTTGAGCTCACTGCGCGAGCGAGAGCTGCTTGTTAAAGTATCACGAGGTAAATACAAATTATCAGAATTACTACTAGAGGATTACTGATGGAGATTGGAGAATTGCAATCAGATGATCTTGGAGAGATTATTACAAAGTCTAGGGTCTTAGAAAATAGATTTAAAAAATATTGCCGACAGCACAATAAGTTTTTTTATTCTACAGTATTCTTGGGCCCTGACAAAATTATTTTAAAATGTTATTTAACAGATGAAGACAGCAGAAAAATTAGCGATAGCTAAAGAACTATTAGCCACAGCTTTCGTAGTGGCCTCAGAAAAATCAACAGCAGAAGGACTTACTTTTAAATATAAATCTTATCCTGAAGAGATTCAAGAAGATAAGTTTATACTTAAAGCTTGGCATGTAGATATTATAGTAGGAGAACTAGGACATGGTGAAAAAGTTATTCAGCAGTTTAGATTGCCTAGACCAAATAATATAGATGCTAAACGAATGGAATACCATGCTATTGTAGAGGTACTTGCTACTCTTACACAGGGAGCATTAGTTACTTGGTATGAAGTAGGAAAAATCTTAGCACAAGATAAAGAAATGCAAAAAGAAGTAATAGATGAGGCAAAGAAAAGTAATATCACTACCGACAAATAGTACTAAAATTTATCGACAGGTATTGGCCTTCATGAATTTTATGTTAAACTTAACTCCGCAGGAACGAGATGTTCTTGCGGAACTTATTAGTTTAAATAATGAGTATGAAGCTTTACCAGAAGACAAGCGTGCGAAGTTTATTTTATCTACTGATGTTAGAAAAGAGATAAGAGAAGATTTAGATATTCAAGAAAAACAATTTAATGTTATTATATCTAAGCTTCGTAAAAAGAATATGTTTGGTAAGCCATTAATAAATGATAAAAATGTATTACATTCTGAATTACAATTTAAACCTGACAGTGATGGGTTTAGGATAGAAGTTAATTTAGTAATGACTGCAGAGGTTAAAAAAGAAAAGAAAGAAAAAGTAGAAGAGGTTGAAGAAGTTATAGAAGAAAAAACTCCTCCTAAAGAATATAAACATGATGCAACTAAAGCACCTGTTATAGAACAAGAAGAGTTTGACTTTACTATTGATATTCCTGATGAGTAAGCAAAAAGAAATTTTAAAAAAAATTGCAGCTTCTCACGGCATAGGTATAGCCCAAGCAGAAGAGATATGGAAACTACTAGGAAATAAAATTGCTGATATAATAAGCAGTGATCATAAAACAGATGGATTGTTTGACGAAACTAAATTTCCTATTATACACATAGATAGTTTTGGAAAGTTTGTACCTAATAAAAGAAAAATAAATCATGCAAACTATTGCATAAAAAAGAAGAAAGATGAATCTAACACTTGAAGTAGCAGATGACGATAGAGTAAGCCTAGTTACATTCTATACTGTTGACGCATTAGGCAAAGCAGATGATGGAAGTTCTATTATATTTTTAAACGGTAAGGAATTTTATTGTGCCGTTCCTTACGACGAAATGTGGAGTAAACTTAAAAAGATAAAGGATGAAAGCGCTGTATGAAAATAATTTCTGGGACATACATCCTGAACTAAAAATTATAGAAGAATTTAATAAAGTTTACACCGCAGACAAGTCTAAACAAAAGTCTAATAGCTCACGTACAATGTGGGCTATTGACTTTGCATACAATCCTGAATCTAGATTTTTTAATCTTCCTGATAAACTAGATATAATAGCTAAAGATTTTTTAAAAGACCCTAAGTTTAAATGGGAAAGCTTAGAAGATGTAATCAACATGTACAAAAATATAGTACTATCAGATGCAGAAAGGGCCCTGGTTAGTTGGAACGAGATTATGGGAATGAGAGATAAGTCTCTAAAAAAATTATACAAAGAAGCTTTAAACGTACAACACATAGGCGAGGTTGACACAAAGATTTTAAAAGAGATAGACACTATGTTAGCTAATACTGCTAAATTGTTTGATGATTATAAAAAGATTAAAAAGGATTACGAAGAAGATAAGATCAAGAAAAAAGGAAAAAGTATTGTATCTTTAACTGAATCAGGAGAAATATAATATGAATAACATTTGGGAAAATAGAGGAAAGATCTTATCAGGAATAAAAAACCTGTTACTTAAAGATAAATTTATCGAACAAATAGCTTTAGACAGAAAAGCAATTTGTGATGCATGTCCCCATATATCTAAAGAATGTGCAGGATTAATAACAGAGTGTTGTTCGGTATGTGGTTGTTCTTTAAAGTTTAAAACAAGATCTCTAGAATCTTCTTGTCCCAAAGATAAATGGCCTAGTATAGATGATAAACAATAAGAATTATAAATTAGATGAGATACCAAAGTTTCATCCTGTACTAGAACATTATGAAAGACTTTCATTTTGGAAAGCAGAAAAGCGTAAATGTATAGAAGGATATTGGCAACAAGGCAAGTGGATGCCTGGTCCGTTATATTATTACGTCAACTTCCATAACATACAGTTTGAAGATGAATATTCTGTAGCGCAAGCATTTGGTTTGCCGTTCTTACGTGACATAGATTGGGAATTGTTTTTAATTTACGAAGAATGCAGAGGCTTCTCAGGCTTTATAAAAGACACAGAATATACATGTGATCGTAAATACGGACCCGAAAAAGAATTAGCTTTAAAACTTAAACGTATTACTAAAGAAGAAGCTAAACGATTAAAATATATTCCTGCACGAGAGTACTTAAGAAAAAACCACGGTAAAAGTTTAGGCAAGCCTTTATATAAAAACTCAGCAAAACATTTTATTAGTATACAGTCTAGGGGTGGTGGTAAATCATATGCTACGTCAGGTATAGCAGAGCATAATTTTTTATTCGACGGAGCTACAGATTATGATGATTACTTATCTAGAAAGAAAACTAAAAACTTCCTAGCATCAGATACTATTATTGGAGCAATTGATACAAAGTACTCAATACCTCTTATGAAAAAAGTTACTACTGCTTATGAGCTCCTTCCTGGAAGCTTTCAATTAGGAGACGAATTTTATCCGTCGCCTTTATCGATATCTTACACAGGTTCGTTTATGGCCAACAGAGAGGCAACTACACGTACAGGATCTGTAATGCGACATCGTACCTTTAAAGATAATCCGCTAGCAGCCAATGGTACACGTCCTAACTTAGTAGCATTAGATGAGGTTGGTTTCATGTATAATATAAAAGAATCTTGGGGAGCGATTGAAGCAACACAAGCTTCTAAAGCAAAAAAGAATCTTGTTATATGGGCCCTTGGAACAGGGGGACTTGTATCGGGTCGAGCGGCATTGTATGCAGAAAGTATATTTAGAAATCCCGATGATTACAATTGCGTTACTTTTGAAGATCATTTTGAAAACAGAGGCACTATAGGATATTTTGTTCCGTATTCTCTCACACTAAATGAATTTAAAAAAGGCCCTAATCTTATAACAGATGAAAGTTTATCTAGATTATATATAGAAGATAAAAGGGAAACTGCAAAAAAATCTCCTGATCCCACGGTATATCAGACAGAAATAATTAACGGTCCTATGTTGCCGTCGGAAGCTTTCTTAGTTTTAGAAGGAGCATTCTTTCCTACATTGCAATTAAAAGAACAGCTAGCAGAAGTAGAGGGAGGCAAGTATGCAAAATTCACAGATGCTAGTTTTAAAGGAATATTAAGCTTTGATAAAAATAATGAAGTAGAATTTACTACTATACAGGATCTTAGACCTATTAGAAAGTTTCCTTTAAATAAAAACGACGATAAGCGAGGATGTGTGGAGATATGGGTTAAACCTCAAAAAAATTCTGAAGGCGTAGTTCCAAGAAATGTTTACATAGCTGGAATAGATGTTGTAGATAAAGATAAATCTACTACTGACTCACTACCTTCTATATTTGTAATGAACAGATTAACTAGACAACTAGTAGCAGAATACACAGGAAGATCTAATGAAGCTAAAGATTTTTACGAGATATGTAGAAAACTATTATTATATTATAATGCAATAGGTATGTATGAAAAGAATCTTATAGGATTATTTAATTACTTTGATAGAAATAAGTGTACGTATTTATTAGCAGATACACCTTATCAACTTAGATCGTCTGATACGTATAAGCAATCAGGAAACACTTCTAAAGGTATTAACGCATCAGCAACTGTAAACTCAGAAGGACGTAATATGGTTAAATCTTGGTTACAAGAGACTATATCTATTAAATCAGAAGTTAAAGTATATGAAACGTTATACTCAGCTGCGTTAGTTACTGAGCTTGTAATGTGGAATCCTCAAGGAAACTTTGATAGAGTATCTGCGTTAATAATGTTAATGTGGTTAGATTCAACTATGTATAAAGAGACTAATAAACGTGTAGAAGAAGTTAAAGGATTCTTAGACAACGATTACTTCTCTGATATGGGTGTATTAAAAAAGAAAGTTGTAGGGACCATAGATTCAAATTTTTATTCATAGATTTGTGTAAATAAAAAATTATTGTTATTATGAGCAAAACATCTAATTTAGAAGATCAGGGATTTATTAATTTTCCAAGACAAAAATTATCTGACGCTCAGAAGACAGATAAGTGGTATAAGAGAAATATAGATTTTGCAGAAAATTTATTAACATCAGATGTTAATTTAAGAAACAGTTTTAAAAATAAAAGGATTAACTATAATCTAAGAGCTAATGTAATATCTCCTAGAGATTTTGAAAAATTTATTAATCCTGATAATCTAGACTTAGATTCATTACCAGCTAGCTTCCAGCATATAGGAATCGAAAACACAAAGATTAATTTACTTTTAGGAGAATACGCAAAGCGTAAGAAAGAATTTAAAGCTTATAT
>Ga0098060_1000847_pt1 | contig 13032 bp, 5 predicted proteins | sample 21_taG_FD_77063 | JGI IMG/M metagenome (GOLD analysis project Ga0098060, IMG submission 77063) | Marine viral communities from the Subarctic Pacific Ocean - 21_ETSP_OMZ_AT15319 metaG | ecosystem: Environmental > Aquatic > Marine > Oceanic | place: Pacific Ocean | collected 2015-01-19 | reverse complement strand
GTGTTGATTAAGGAAATTAGTTCCTTGTTGCCTCGTGTAATCACCTTCAAATAGGAATTCAAATCCTTTAACCTTTCCAATTGTCGCTGCGTCAGCATATGAATTCTCCGTTCCGTCGTAAAACACCTTACCACGATTCTCGTATCCTAGTCTAGCGATCTTTCTTACACCAAACGTAATAGAGTAATCAAACGGAGTTACAATAACTTCTGTTTCTAATCCATCTGTGATTGAGAAGACATCTACATCTGATACAGAGTTACCTCCGTTTACAGCTCCGTAAAACGTGGCAAACTTAAAAGCTTTCTTAAACCCTTGAGCGTTTACGTTTGCTATACACACTAGCGTTAATAGTAATACAATTGCTTTTTTCATATTTTTATTCTTGGTATTGATGAATCATCTTTATTATCTTCTTTATCATCTTTTTTAGCTGGAGTAGAGCTTTTATCGTCTTCATAAAGACCTAAGTTATACTTACTCCAACCCATAAACATTAAAGCTCTTTGCCAAGCTGAGTGTTGGTTATTTAAGGCTTCTCTCATGTTTTGAGTTTTATTATACAGCCTATTTAAAGGAACGTTAGTAACACCCTCAATGTAATTAGTTGTAGCAGACCACTGTGGATTGTCTATATCAAAAGTTTCCATTTCTTCCATAGCTTTTTTGTTATAGTTTAGCGTTTTTTCAGCGTTAACTATTTTTCTAGCTTTTATACCTAAAGGTGGAGATACGTTTAGCATTTCCATTAAAACAGCGCTTTCATCTTTACTGAAAGCTTTTTTATCTCTTTGATCAGCGAACTTTATAACCATGTTTTTCATTGTAGCTACAACAGCTCCCATAGCGCCAGTACCTCTTAAAACTGAGTCGATGCTGCCGTTTATCATTCTCTCTTTCTTTTTAAGAAACTTTTCGTCATCTTCATTATCGTCAAACATGGCGGCAAACAACGCTGTTTGTAGTCCATAGAATATCATGTTTTGCACAGCGAAGTAATACATGATTCTAGACGCGTTAGACACGTCGCTTTGAAACTGCGAAGTGTTAGGCTTTGTTATTCTTCTGTTTTTTATATCCAAAAACGCTTTTTTACCCAACCTGTTAAACTGAGATGTTACGTTTTGAAACGCTAGTATAAACTTACCTAATGGCGAGGCTTGTTGCTGAGATACCATGTCTGGTCTAGCGGACTGCTGAGTAGACTGCGTTATATCTTGGAAATCCGTCCAAGCTTTTGCCTCAGCTTCAGTCTTAGATAAACCTTGCTTTAAATATGTTTTAATTCTATTTCTATAATACGTAGAACCACCAGTTGCAATAGCTATGTTATCACCGATTTGTGTAGGTGTAAAACCAAGCTTTAAAAGTTCCCTTACTAAAGTTCTCATAGGAAACTTTGATTTACTAATAGTTTCAGCTAACTCTGATCCGTTAACGTCAGTCTGTATACCGCCCCTCCTCTGTTTTAACATGTCAGAATTAAAAATATAAGCCCAATCACTCCAGTATTGTTTCTGGTTTGCGAAAGCCTTGGCAGCACTAAAAATATTATTATCAGCAAAGTTTATATAATTAACTATAGACATCTGTTGAAGAACAGCTGATCTGATATTGAGGAACATAACACTACCAACAGCCCCATTTATATAGTTAACAAATCTATTTACTAAAGCGTTATTTCCACTAGGTCTGTTTCTACCAGTTTTAATTCGGTACAACATATCCTCTAAAGCTTCTCTAACACCTTTACCGTATCCAGCTTCGATTTTATTAAGATTTTCTTTCGAAAATATTATATCTGTGTTTTGCAGAAACTCCGCGAAATACTCTTCTCTACCAACCCTACCAGTTGCGTCGTTTAAATCTACTCTTATGTCACCGGATTCCCAACCGTCTGTAGGGCTAACATAAGCATCTTGCTTGGATATTATGTTTAAAGCACTAGCATAAGACTGCAAGTCTGGATTAGACTCAATAAAATTTACTAGGGCTTCTTGATCTGTCTTTGCAAGACCTGGTATATCATGTCCATTAATATCCCACAAGTAAACCCTTATTGCGTCTTCATGAGTAAAGTCACCTTGAGGTGTTTTTTTCTTAAGTTTTTTCTTAATATCAGGAAAACTTTTATTTAAAGATTTAAAATCATTAGCAATACTTTGCTTAGCCGTATCAAGTTCTCGATTGGCCCTATTTAAAGGTCTAATCAAGGCTTGTTCTAAAAAATCTCTATGGGCGTCACCCTTTCTTCCCACGCCCATGAAATTATAAAGTAATCCAACAAAGTCCTCATGAGATGGAGGTATAAAAAATCTAAACTTACCTTTACTTTCGCCTCTTTTACGACCTTTCATGCTAGAAAACCTCTTATTAGCATCTATACCTAACACGTCTTCAAGTATTTTATTAAAATCGCCGTCCATGCTTTCGCTAAATTTAACTCTAGCTTGTTGAACTTTAGACTTAACATCAAACTGCTCAAGCATGTTTTTAACAGCTGTTACATTCTGAATAGCATCGTCTGCAAAATAAAAATCGTTATAACCCTCTCCAACTTTTTCAGCAATCCAAGTAGCTTTTGCTTCAGCCTCTGACTTCCCTAAACCTGTGATATTATCAAGAGGTATGTTTAAACCTTGAGCATCTAAAAACTGTTTAATAGCTGTAGCTGATTCTGGTGCACGAGCTGTAAGTATAAACATGTTTTTTGTGCCAAACTTATTCTTAAGCTTCAACGCTTTCTGAAAAAGAGGTGCAGTCTTACCTTTTACTACTTGGTTAAATTCCGAAAAATCAAATACAGCTCCTTCAGCTAACAAATCATTACCTCGCTTAGCGAATTCCTCAGCGTTTAACTTACCTGTAGTCGCGTCAGGCATTGTGTATAACACTTGAGATTTTGTCGTGGCTAATGTGTCATCAAAATCTAACACGGTGATGCCTTTGGGCTCTTTAATAGCTCTACTTGCTTGAACAGCTTTAGCGAGAGCTTTATTTCCAACGCTAACACTTTCTTTAAACTTCATATTAGCCACAGCTTCCCCGTAAACCTTACCTTTATCTTTTGGATTAAGACTTTCAATAGCATATAGATCTGGATGTCCATACGTAGACATGTTGTAGTATCTTCGCGTGGAGCTATTACCAATTTTATAACCTATAGGCATAACTTGAGTCAGGTTAACCTCGTCAAATATCTTGTCCATTGTATCTGGTATAACAGCTACCGTGTACTCTTTGAATAACGCATCTAAATCAACGTTGCCGTCATTCATATACGCATTGGTTAACTGAACGACCATGTAATTTGTGGGAATCATATGCTCGTATCTAAGCTTTCCAGTATACTTTTGACCCTCTTTATTTTTAAATATATAACCTAGGTTTGCCGCCCTCTTTAATGGAGACTGCATGTTACTGGCCATACTCATCATCATTACAGCGAAATCTTCTTTGTCTAGCTTTTTAGCTTTAATTTGATCTTTATAATGTTGAGCTATTTCTCTTACAACTAGCTCAGATATCGCAGATTCTTTTTCTCTTCCATCATAGTCTCGATCAGCCACTGCTTTATCAGAGGTTTGAGAGAAAAGACTAGTGTCTATTTTTACTTTTTCGTCGTTTATAGTTAGCTCTTGAGTTCCTTTAAGTCTACCTTTATCGGTGAGCTTTACTTCATCACCAAAAATCTCTTTTATAACCCATGTATTATAATCTTCTTTACCATTAAAAGCTTGATATCTTTGACTACCAGTAGATTTAGTGCGCGTTGTTACACGCTGTTTTCTTATAGCTCTTATTAAATCATTTCTCCATGCGTTTTGATCACCCGCCATCTCCATTTCCGTTGCTATCCTTTGGACAGGTCTAAGGTATTCTGGATCTTTCATTGTTTCAGCAAGCTCTAGCAACTCTTTGTTGCTCATATCTTTCAAGATATCAAGCTCGGTAACAACTCCGTTGTTATTAACCTCAAACAGGTTGCCTCTACCAATCTTAGTACTAGTCGAGTACATGCCACTAGCGTGAATAAGCATCATCAATGCTTTTTCTTTACCGTATTTTTTTAACCACTTTTTACCTACAGTTACAATCTCAGCGCGCGCTTTGTTGATTACGTCTTTTTTATCAAAACTTTTTGACAACTGTAAAGTTCTACCTTTTTCATCTATCAAATCAAGAATTTCAGCTAAAGTTAAATCTAATTCAGCGGCTTTTAAGTTGTTAAACAAATATTCGTTTAAGGTTTCTTGAGGTTTTTTCTTAAGTTTAGTATGGCGTTCTTCTATGCCGCCATACCTATTAACAACTTTAAATATATCCTCACCAAGTTTTTTTAATTTCCCAGACGCGTAACTATCGTCGTATATATTTTTAACAGCCTCTATAACCGCGTCTTTGTCGTTAAGGTTTGTTTTTTGAAGTGAAATACTTAATAACGGTAGATTTTGATAAAAATCTTTAATTTCAACTGGATTAAACCCTCTTACTGTAGCGCTAAACTTAATACTATCAAAGCTTATAGTTTCACCTTTTTGCTTATCTAAAGCCGCGTCCCATTCTCTAAGTTCAGCAAGTATAACTTCGTTTAAGTTATTAGAGTTTTCCGCTATCTGCTTGTTAATAGCGGTTCTTGCTATATCTTTAGAAATAAATTCTGCTAACTTTTTCTGACGAGCTAACAATGTTGTGTAGCCACCTTCCGTAAAATACTTAGTCCACTTAGCTTTTGTAGTTGATATATCATATATACCTTTACCTGGATATGTTACCTTACCAGTAGTTGGATCTACTTTCTTATCCTTTTCTCTACCTATTTGTTTAATGTCAAACAGTTGATTATAGTTTGCTTTTATAGTATTAACATCTAAAGCAGCGATATAGGTATCGTAATTAAAAGCGTGATGAGCTTTATATTCCGGGCTGACTACAGTTTCTTTACCTTTCTTTTGAATTTTACCCATCTGGGATTTAACCTCTTTAGCAAAGTCTTTTGATATAAGTCCCTCTAACTGTTCAATTAAATTTTCTGGATTTTCTTCTATTAAATCGTTTATTTTTTTCTCAATGTTACCAGATATAACATCTTTGTTATCAAGCGTTATATCTTCAAGCGATTTAATTTTTCTAGCTTTTTTAACTCTTTTAGTATCAGGTTTTGCGTCTTCAGTTGTGTCAGCAATAGTTTCGGCAATTGTTCTACCAGATTCATCTTTAGCGTCTATGCGTTGTGTTACCTTTCTTATTTCGCCTTCTTTTGCTAACTTTTTAGCAGCGTCAAGTTTAGCGAAGCCTACGTTTGCCATTAAAAACTCTCCTAAACCTTCTTTACCTACAGTAGTTCCATCTTTTCTAGTAGCTTGAGGATCGAAATTTATAAGTCTATCTGTTACAGAATCTATAGTCGCCTGAGTTTTCTCTGGACTCATTTGCAGACTTCTAATGTAATTACTTATAGCTCCACCAGGCATCGTAGATTCAAAAACTTTATTAAATATATTAGGTTTTTGAAAGTCAGATTTAGTTTCCGCGCCTTGCTGCATGCTATTTAAACTTTCAATCAAAGAGCTTCTCTTTCCAACAGACACAGATTCTTTAACTTGATCTTCTCTATCATCAACCTCTTTACCTCCTATTATTCTTGAAGCTTTGAACTTAGGTCCTTTACCATTAAATTCGTTATACTTCTGGATAAACTTAAGAGTGTTCTCTGCGTCTAAGTTACTAAAGTCTATACCAGCTTTAGTGTTTCTACTTAGCACGTTTTGCAACATCTCTCCAATATCAGCTAGTACACCACCGTTTTCTAGGTTTATATCTGAAACCTTGATAAAGTTAAGCGCATCGGATAATGATGTGAAAAACTCCTCTTTACCAGCTTTAGTATCTAAACCTACACCTCCTAGTTCGTAAACAAGAAGTTTTTCGTTTAGCTTTTCTTCTACCGCCTTCATTTTAGGATCATTAGAAGCTTTAATAGCTTTTATCGTACCATCGATAAATGCGTCAAGCTCTTTTGCATCAAATCCTTCTAGTATAAAGTGTAGCACCTCGTGGTGCACAACGTTACTTGAAGACCAATCTTCTTTGTCTATGTTATTAGATACGTTTTCGTCGATTATAATCGCTAGATCACCTAGATTAGCACCGTTAACATCTCCGTTTAGAAGTCTCTGTTTTTGCTGCTCAGGCATTTTAATACCTTTACCTTCTATATAAGCCTCAGCTTCTTTAGCTGTTTTAAACGTTATTACCTCTTTGTTTTTAAAATCACCTTCCTTTTGATTATTAACCCAGTCAGCTAAATCTTTACCGTTAGTTAAGTAATCATTTTTTAAAACCTCTTTTATGTTTTCGGTTTCAAGTTCTTTTATCTTCTTCTTGTTTCTTTCTAACTTAATTTCATCATTAGTAGTAAACTCAGAATACGCTTCTTCACCAATTTCTTTTTTTACTTTTTTTATAGACTCTTCAATTTGAGTATTCTCTTCTTTAAGCTTATTTGATATAACTACATTATCTATAGCTTTCTTTTTTTGCTCACCTTTTAAGTCTTTTAGTTTAGTATCGTTAATAACTTGCTCAGCTGCTTCAAGTTCCGTAAAGTACGTGTCTCGCTGATCTTGAGTAATCTCTCCAGCTTGTAACTGAGCGTCAAACGTTGATTTCATTTTATTAACGTAAGCTCGAGTGGATTCAGGATCTCTTAAAGCAGATACAGTGTTTTTAATTTCATTAACTGTAGTGGTAGTTATTTGACCACCACCAACCATAGGACCAGTGACTATAAGAGCTTGACCACCAGCTTCAAGTATTCTTTTAACGTTACCTTCCGTGGTTCCGTAATCTCCAGTTGCTGAACCAACGCCCATTATACTTACACCCTCTTGAGCTGTTTCAGTCAGAAACTCAGAAAAAGAAGCTATAGTAACGTCTTTACCCATAGTCTTCCATGCACCTGATAAAAACTCTTTGTATTTTTTGGTAAAAAGCTTTCTGGCTAAATCTTTTGGTAAAAACTTTGTTGCTTTACCTATAACTATAGCGTTACTAACTAAATCTAAACCTGCGTTTGCTACACCGGTTCTAGTTGCTGTATCTAAATCTCCTTCTCCGTTTTCCACTATATCTAAAACAGCTTCAAATCTTTCCGATTTTGGTAGCGCATAAAAATGCCGTTGCTGATCTTCTTTGTTCTTTATAGTAGAAGTTGTAATACCCATGTCTATCTCGCTTCCAATAGGAAACAGTTTATCCATAGCTTTTATAGTAGTTATTTCAGTGAAAGCACTTCCAGCCTCTTGCATAAACGTTGATCCACCTCCAGATAAAACAGCCCCAGCCATTTGAACTAGTTGATCGCCAAATATTAACCCGTAGTCTCTAAGAGATAAACTTGGATTTGTTATAGATTCTCCAAATATTTCTGGAGTAATTAACTTGTCTATTTTTTGCTGGTACTCATCAGCGGTAACCATTCTTTGAACAGCTTTCTCACGTAAATATGTCTGTCTTCTTTTTAATACTTCAATTCTTTCACCCACAGTCCAGTAACCCGTCTTGTAGGTACCGCTAGTCACAGCTTCCATAGGCAGCCACATAGGGTCATCTCGATCAAGCTCAGCTCTTTCTTTTCTAGCTTTTTTTATAGCTGGTGTATTTGGGGCGTATCTAAACGAAAGATTATCTTCACCGGCAAACTCCGTATTAGCGTCTCCAGAAAATACAAACTTTTCGCTTGAATCTCTTTTTTCTAAGTTTTTCAGTTCACTAGAAGCTGTTTCTAGCATTCTACTTAGTTTTAACGCGTCAGCTTCGTTCCAGCTTTTAGGTAGTTTAAACGCGCCAGTTCCGTATATACCTCTAGCTACACTATTGAATATAGGAAAATCTCTTGCTATTCTACCCATAGCGGTTTCTCCAAGTACAGCGTCAAAACCTTCTTCCCTAGAGATTCTTTGTAACATATCGCCATATCTGCTTTGTACAGCAAGTCGGTTTGCATCAAATAAGTTAAGTAACTCTGAGCTTTCAGCGCGTCTAGTGTTAAACTCAGCATTGACAGCCTCATTGTACTCACTATTAACAAGATCCAGTAAAGCACTTGATTTTTCAGATGTTAAATCTTTTTCAGCCTCAGCTATCTCAGTAGCATATTTATTCTTTAAACTAGCTACTAGATCTTTTTGGAAGTTAGCCATGTCAGCTATAATCCCATCTTCTATTTCTTTTACCTCGTAAGAGTTACGTGTGTTTGCGTTAAGTTTACCTAACAAGAACTCTGTATGAGATTCTAATTCTTTAGCGGTTAGTTCTGACGGGAGCTTTCGTTGACCTTTTTATCTTCAGGAATATCGTCGCCTTCAAACAGGTAGTCAGTTTCTGCCTCATTGGTAAACTTCCAAGCATTAGCATACGCGCCAGCGTTAACGCTAGGACTATCATTAGCATGTAGCTTGATAAATTCGTTAAGCCTTTGAGATTCGCTATCCGCTTTACCGAACACATCGAATCCAAGAACTCCATAATCAAACTCAAAAGTTTCGCTTGCAGCGTTTCCGTTTGCGTCTTTTGGAGATGTTATAGTAATAGCGTCTCCACCAACTCTTGCTTGCTCAAAGGTAAAACCTAATCCAGCAAATCTTGTTTTAAGCTTTGCTATTGCTTCACCCTCTTCAGCCATCATTATTTTAGGACTAACCTTTGGTAATCCCAAAGAACCATTTTCCGATGCTGACTCCGTACCTGTAGATACTATTTGAGGCGCTGCAGTCGCATCGACTTCCGCAGCACCTTGTGTTTTTCCCGACTCTACACCCATTAACTTAGAAAAGTCTTCCGCGCCACCATTGTACCCACCGCTCTGGAAGTTACTAAGTGATGCATCAAAAACCCCACTGTCAGTTGACATTAAAGTTTTAAAGTCTTCAATACTACCGTTGTAACCGGGCTGCATCTTTTCCTTAAAGTGTAGATACGCCGCGTTTAAAGCTTCTTCGTTCATATTTTATTTAATTATTTGGAGGGAATGTATTGAAACCAGAATATGGCCCAGGAAATCCGCCTTTGAACTCTTGAAAATACTCTTCTGATCTTAATATTTTACCGCTGTCAGGATAGCCTTGATTCAAATCGTTTTGAAAAGATTCAAGCATGTTATCTCCAGACATTCGAGTTGATCCATCACTAGAAGACCACACGTTAGTATCTGGGTCTCTAGTTAACACAACTCCTCCCTCTAACTCAACCTCATTTGAGCGCAACATATCAAGATAAATATTAAGGTTACCCCCTGTTATACCACCTGTGTAAACTTGATTAGTAGGATACCTTCCTGGCTCATCCTCATCGCTACCTTTGTCACTATCTCCACTGCCACTTGCTTTTTCAGTTTTAGGATCAGGTCTAAGTTGTATACCTAAAGTAATAGCGTTGTTACCTTCAGACTCAGCGTAAAATTTAGCCGCAAGTTCACAGGCTAAAGCTAGCTCTTCTGGATTAGGATCTGTTAATGATCTTACAAATTCTTTGTAATTTTCGTCAGTTGCAAAATCAGCCTCTGTTATTACATTGTTTGGTTTGCTTAACCCTCGAACCGCTCCAGCTGTGTCAAGCTCTGGGTGAAGGTTATACAGGGTTTCAAATATCTGCTTCGATTGACTGCTGTTGGGATTGTGTAAAGCCTCGTGATAACTCATAGGTTGGCCGAACATTCTAGTTCTAGAAACTATAGACAAATAATTAGGGTCACTCACAAGCAGTGTCTCAATATCATTTTGAACATGTTGTAACGGGCCATCCAATCTTCCAATCTTAGGCTCACCAGTATAATAATCTCTTAAGTCATTCAATGACTTGTTTATTGCTATTATAGGAGTTTTATCTTTTTTCTTAAGTAATTTAGATATATCTTCTATAGATTGTTTTTCAAAATCGGTTTTCTCTTGTGTGTTTGGGTCTGTATAAGTAAAAGAAAACACACGTTTTCCATCTACAGTTTCTACCTTAAAAGATTTGTCAAGTTCTTTCATATCACCGTTATAATGATCAGCAAAATTTTTAAGAAAAGCTATAGCTGGAGCCCCAGTTCTTCCTGCGTCATACGCGTCTGCGGTGTAAGATGTAATTATCTCATCGCTTATTTGATCTTCTGTTTGCTTGTTCTTAGTGTATTTATTTATTTTATAAAGTAAATCCGATCTTTTTCTTTTGTTTTCTTTACCAAATAACGGAATGTCCTTAAGCTCTTGTCTAAATGCTTCTACTTGATCTTGCATTTCAGCTCTTTCATCGCTATTATTTACAGTACCGTCATTTATGTTTTTAGCAAGCTTTTTTAACTTTTCCTTTGCCTCAGCATTTATACCATCAATATTTTGCATACTTTTTTCAAAGTTAGTGGATATGCTATCCAGTAACTCACCTCTTTGTTTCAATAAATTGTCAGTCATTCCCTCCATAGAGAACGGTACCTTAGCCTTTGCTAAAGCACCTGCTGAGGCTACTATTGTTGAATCTGCTTTTATATTCATTTCGCTTTACATTTCATCCCAGGGTAAATTACCCATCATATCACCAAACGCTTGAACGTTTTGCATTTGCATCTGTGCGCCAACCATATTCATATTCATTTGATTTCCATAAGCCTGCTGTACGCCAGTAGCAGCGCCTGCGGCTCCTTGCATGCTAGCACCAAATAACGTAGCTTGTCTTTGCATTTCAGCTTCTTGCATCGCCATCTCCCCACCAGCTTGAGCCATTTGAATAGCGCTAAGACCTTGTCTTTCCATCTGTTCGTTCCGCATAGCTCCTTGAGCGGCTAAACGCTGATTAGCGGTTTCTTGCTTAGATATATCAGCTGAAACCTGTCTAGCTTGTAAACGACCTTGATTTGCTAAACTCTGAGCTAAACCAGCTATTCCAGACGATCCTGCGGCACCTTGAAGGTTAGCCATTATATTAGCCCTCTGCTGAGTACCTTGCTCCATTTGGAACCTAGCCGCCTCTTGATTTACAGTTAAGTCTTCGTACGCATTCTCCATACCCTCAAATGGGTTTTTAAGATTTGCGTACGGATTTGTAAACTCAAACTCTCTGTATCTTTGTCTTTCAGCCTCTAGTAAGGCGTCTTGCTCTCTTTGGTATTCAAGTTGATCCGTTACTTGCTGATCAGCCATGTCTGCCGCATCTCTAGTTGCCCCACGACCTATTAAAGCACTTCCTAGTTGAGCAACACCACCTATTATAGCAGCGCCTAGTAAAAAACCCATAATCTATTTATTTTTAATATATTTTCCATAATACGCTTTAATTCAATTATACTAATATAGTTACATTTTTTAGTGTTTATTTACTACTTTCAGTTACCTCGGAACTTATAGCGAATAACTCAGCTTTTTCAGTTGTGTCATTACTCATTGTTACAGCCATATAGTGTCCTCTTAAACCAGCGTCGTTAACGATAGCTGATTTTTGAAACAAAAGAAAAGCGCCGTCCTGAATTTCAACGTTATTCTGCACCTCTATCCAATCTGGACCTATCTCAGTTATATTCCCTAATGCTACTGCATCGTCTGAGTTTATTGGCTGTAAACCGTTTAAAACTTCTACGTCGCAGTAAAACGCGTTATCCCCAATTTGCAAAGAGGAGTTAGCTATGTTTGTTGTTAAATATACTTTCATTACGATGCTGCTCCTGGTGTTATAAAATTATCCGCCATAAAAAATATCTCTACATTAGAACTTGGAAAACCTGTAACTTCTATAGATCCTTTTATTTTTATCTCCTGAGCGCATCCATCAAAATATAACTTAGTGCCAGCTGTTAAGGTTTGATTCGCTTGAACAACTATACTACCTTGTGAAGTGTGAGGGCTAACAGAAGTAACTTTATTAGCGCTACTGTTATTGACGTTAAGACCTCTTATACCCACGTGATTGCCACCGGCTATACCGTAGGTTCCGTTTAAACTTATAGTTGTGTTATTACCGTCTACTGCGTCAGTGACATGAACACCACCATCTCTAACTGTTTTAGTTAACTCAGTTGCTGTAGCTGTAAGCTCGTTAAACTTAACGCTAATACCAGTAGCTTTACTTATAGCACTCATGCCTATAGCATCAAAAGTTACCGAGGCTCCGTCTGAAAAGGTAGAACTAGAGGACAACGTAACAGTTTTACTTATAGTATCTATAGCTTTTATAACAGGCGTACCTGAAGATGCGCCTGACACCAAAGCCATGCCAACAGCTAAATCAGTAACATCATCTAAAACCACTAGTGTGGAAGCTGGGGACACAGCCCCGTTTACAGTGTCCGATACCTTGTAGCGGAAATCATTTTCATTAGGCTGCCTAATAAGCCTTAACCCAAATCCGTTAGTGTCGTTTTGTGTGTTTGAAAAAGTCCAATCTAAAGACAGCGTTCTTTTATACGTACCACTAGGATTACCCGTTACTGTAACCGATGTGTCAGGCGGAGCACTAGTGTACGTGGCGGCAACACCAGCCTTTGCTGTAAACTTTAATTCACGATCTACCGCTTGAACAATAGACTTACGTATTATATTTTTTGATCCGCTAATAGAGGTTTCAGTAGCTGGATTTGGAAGTAAGATTATGTTGTATATTTCGTCTTGATCCGCTAAATCTCTCGCGGCGTTTGAAGGAAATAATATACTACCGCTATACCTGCTACTTGCTAATACAGCCTTTAGGTTGTTATTGTTAGTAAAACCAGCAGCAAAGGTTTTGCTTTTAAAATTATAAAAGTGACCGTCACCTAATCTAATAACTTGCATTATAAAAGAGGCACCTCTTTCACCAATAACTGAAAAACCCCTACTTCCACCTTCTTTAGGTAGATTAGATAAAGATATATTTAATGAATTAATTAACATATTACTTTTCGTTTTTAACTATACCTAATCCTTGAACAGAAAACTTAGACGTTTGCTGTAAGGAGTTGTCTTCGATATCACCTCCTTTAATGTAGTTAAACCATTTACCTTCTTTCTCAATAAACTCGGT
>Ga0098060_1000846_pt1 | contig 13038 bp, 26 predicted proteins | sample 21_taG_FD_77063 | JGI IMG/M metagenome (GOLD analysis project Ga0098060, IMG submission 77063) | Marine viral communities from the Subarctic Pacific Ocean - 21_ETSP_OMZ_AT15319 metaG | ecosystem: Environmental > Aquatic > Marine > Oceanic | place: Pacific Ocean | collected 2015-01-19 | reverse complement strand
GTTTTTGTCTTTCTCTCAATTTTTTTATAAACCCCCAATTGGGATAATTTTGCAGTTACGCTTTTTGCTGATTTCCCAAGTTCACCAGCCAAATTTTGGACAGTTTCGCGTGTAGGGTTATCAGTATAAAGTTTCACCATTTTTGACTCATCTTCTATTGAGTAATTTTTAGGTTGTATATTCATAATAATTATTTCCTTTGGTTAAATGCCAGAAACATTTCTAACATGTGTATATTATCTTATATTTTTGACCATATGTCAAGAAAAAAGTGCATTATTTTCTTCTGAAATTAACCCGAAAAAAAGAAGAAAATTCCTTGCATATTCTGTGTGGGTAGTGTAAAATCGGCGCCGCCAAATGAGAATCATTCTCATTTGGAAGCAAGGGTGTTGCTATGATGATTTGAAGTTATCTTTTAGTTGAACCTTTCGCCAGTCAAAACCTTGAGTCGGGTTCATAAATTCTTCTTTGGTAGAAGTGTTTATTAGTTTAACCAGTATGGGCAATTCATACCCGATTAAATCTTCAAGGGCAGTATGTGGCTCATCATCTAAATTTTCTTGAGTGATAAATTTTGCCATAATTTCTGCGTTGGTTTGGTATGTCATATTACCCAATGCCGTTCTATTATTAAAAGCGTGATTTTCTAGAGCAAAGGTTTTATATTTATTTGTCAATGCCCATTTATTAAATGATGCTGTCCATAAATCAAAGCGTTGAGAAAACATAGTCAAATCAATTCCTGTGTTTTGGCATTTGTTCAAATCAAATGGTAGATTGTAAGCCGTCAAGATTGGATTGTATTTCCCTCTCACCCTCTCAAGCCATCTATTGATTTGGTTAACAGATGCCAAAATGCGTGAGCCATTTTCTAGCATTTCGTGATAGTTGTTCATTCGTTTGTCTTTGCCTTGAGCAGACCAAACGCCAGTATTAATTCCCCTGTCATACCATAGAGCAGATTGACCGAAGATGCCATATATTAAAGTTGAGCATTGGTGTAGTATTTCACCTTTGCGATTAACAACGATAGCCCCAAAATCCACGACCTTGTTATCGGTCGTGGTTTCAGTATCTATCATTAAATAGATATCTTTTTTCATATTACCCCCAGTAGATAGTTAGAAGCAAAATAGCATTTCCAATAATGCCGATAGTATTTCCGACAGTATAAAGAGTGTCATTCGCTTTTAGTGAGCGTATAAGATATAAAGCCAACCCCACCAAAGTTAGGTAGATAGTACCTAATGGAGTAGTAGAGCCAGTTTCGACAGATGAGATAATTGCAGGAATTGAATTAAATTGTAAGCAACCTAACCCAACCCAACCAGCGACCTCGCCGAAGTTCATTTTTTTAATCATAACATTTTTCCTTTCTTTATTTAACATAGGTATATTATAACAGATTGCAACCCCTTTGCAAGTCTTTTTTGAAAATAATTTCTAAGCATAGCAAAAAGCATTCAGGGGGGTTTTTAGACCTTGCTTTTTCCCGAAACCTGTGCGCACCCCCGCACGTACTACTTGGTGTACATTTCAAAACGCAAAACGGTGTATGTGAAAAAAATTTAATTTTTAAAATTTTTTCAAGTGACCTATGAAAAATAAGGCTTGACTTCCAGCTCAAACTTTGATATAATAACCAGAATAATTGGAGAAATATATGAATAACTTAGCAAAAATTGAAGATGTGCACATTTCTCCAGAAGGCCTGGAAATTGCAAACACATACTTAAAGACCACGTCAGTTGAAGAGACTGCGAGCTCATTGGGGGTAACCCAAGACGAAGTAAGCAATTACTTAAATCAACGTGAAGTGAAGAAATATGTTGACACAGTATTCCTAGATGTTGGTTACAGAAATCGATTCCGCCTAGCAGCAACTTTAGATGACATTATTGAAAAGAAGCTAGAAGAATTAGACGAAGCAGACATGACGTCAAACAAAGACATTGCGGAATTACTTCAAATGGCGCATAAAATGCGTGTCGATGAAATGAAAATGCAGACAGACGCAGTAAAAGCAGAACAGTCAGGTATTAAAACTCAAACTAACGTACAAATTAACGATAATTCCTCCTTTGGGGAAGGTAATTATGGTGAGCTTATGAAAAAACTGTTGGAGTCAGGATGATGAATCAAAGTAAATTCGAAGCAATTAAAGCAGCTTCCTTAGGTTACACCGAGGAGGAGTACCGTACTTCCTATCCTCAGCTTACCGAGGAGCAAATTTCAATATTAACAAAAGGAGAGGCGAATGAGCCAAGCACAGAGAGCGTATCAAGTACTACAAAAACTAAGCAAAGAGCAAGAACCACCAGCTGGAGAAGATTTCGATAGTTGGACACTGAGAGTTGTTGAGTTGTTAACTGAAAAAATTAGTAAATTAGAACTTGAGATAGCAAAGTTGAAGGTCAAAGGTAAAAATACATGAACGTAGACAAAATTAAACGCAAAATTGCGGAAGGTTATCAAGATGAAACAATTGCTGTCATGTCAGGAATGGCAGTAGAAGAGATTGCTAAACTAAGAAAATCGGACTTACCGAAGACTGGCGATACTTCTACCAGTAAAGCTAGTCCAACCCCTAAACCGGCACCAAAGGTAGCCAAGAAATCTAGTAAGAAAAAGTAAGATGGCTGAAAAAGATTCGAAACTAAAAGCAGCAGGAGTAAGTGGGTACAATAAACCTAAACGTACTCCCAATCATAAAACAAAAAGCCATGTAGTTGTGGCTAAAGTAGGTGATAAGACTAAAACTATAAGATTCGGACAGCAAGGAGTAAGTGGAGCAGGTAAATCGCCTAGTTCAGCTTCAGAAAAAGCAAGAAGAAAGTCGTTTAAGGCTCGACACGCAGCTAATATTGCTAAAGGCAAGATGAGTGCAGCGTATTGGGCAAACAAAGTTAAATGGTAGGAGAAAACTATGCCAGCAGGTAAAGGTACATACGGTAAGAAAAAAGGCAGACCGGCTAAAAAGAAAGGATTATACGAAAACATACACGCTAAGCGTAAACGTATAGCAGCAGGTAGCGGAGAAACAATGAGAAGAAAGGGAAGCAAGGGATCACCCTCTGCTGCTGACTTCAAGGCCGCTGCAAAAAAGAAAACAGCTAAAAAGAAGAAGTAGCCATGACAGATAATAAGACTTGGCACTTATCCAAGGCCATAAGTATAAGTCACTTGGTGACTACATTCGCCCTTATACTGGGTGCAGTTATGTACATCACAAGTATAGAGCGTGATGTAGCAATTTTAGAAGTTAATTTACAAAATTTACAACAACAAATAGTCGCTATGGAAAGCGAAAACAAACAAATGTTTGAAAAGATTGATGAGAAGCTCGACATCATGTTAGAGCTAATCTACAAAAGAGACGAATAAAATGCAATTAAACGAAGAATGGGTAACACTACTATATAAAAGTTGTTCTGATGCCCTGACAGTTCTTCAGCCTCGAAGAGAGGCACTAAATCAAGACGAAGAAGGACTACTAAATCTAAGTGAGGCAGTAGTGTTCTTATATGATGAATTGCATAAAAATCCAACGTACCAACTCCCCTCTGATGGGAAACCAAGGGTACTTCACTAATTTAAGAATCATAATTGTGATACTTAAATACTGTATTAAAACTTTCGGGGAGTTTTTATACTTTTATCCTACCCTCTTCGCAAGAAGGGGGTATACTTACGAACCAGGATTGAATACATGAAAAATACTATTCTAGCAGGCGTTCTAGCACTATCTTTATCGGGATGTTCCCTATTTGGGCTCAACTCCCTAGAACCTGGAAACCTAATTAAAACATCAGCCACAACAGCAGTAACGTACACTGTTGCTGGGCCGATTCCTGCGCTCGCTAACTTATTAACCTCTGTGGCAGTAGATGAAGTCTTACCAGAAGACAAACCTAATGTTTCACAAATCGAAGAAGGAAACAAAGAACAAATGGTAGCATATATAATTGACTCAGTACTATCTAATATACTATACGTCATTATTGGCTTCTTAGTATTCACTAACGTAGTTGGCCCGTGGGCGGCACAACGTAGAGCTCGTAGAAGAGCAGAAGCGGCAGCGGAAGATGCTCGTCGCAAAGAGAAGTACGATAGAATGAAGGCGGAACTTAACGCTAGGAAATATAACGATAGGACTCAATGAAGAAAAAGACTAGTAGAAATGTAAAAAAGGCAACTCAACTAGAACATACAAAACAAAAACTAAAAGAACTTAAAGATGGAGTCGGAGAAGGTAAAACTTCAAAGGCTTACAAAAAGAAGAAAAGTCTAGTTAAGAGTTTGAAGAATTTAAAAAAGCGGATGGAAAGAAAAGGTTTATGAAAGTATTAACATCTTGTGCATGTGGCCGCTCTCCGATAGGAGTTTGTGTAGGCTGGCATGAGTTAGATGAAAAGCAGTACACCGCTAGATTAGCTGCTTGGAAAGAAAAACAGGCAGAAAAAGACAAAAAACTAATCGACTCTATCGAATGTGTACACGATATGGGTTGGGACGAATAGGAGAAGTAAATGACAACTAAACTATGGCCTAAAGTGCCTATTAAAAAACCAGGCAAGAAAAAGCCTAAAAAGAAGGGAGTCTCATGGATGTAGAAAAGAAATGGAGCTGGACTAAGTTATTAGTACTTCCTATAATTGTATTTCTTGTCATGCAGTATCAGATAGACCAGTTAAAAGCAGAACAAGCTGCAATGCATTACCATAACGCCCTCGAAGGAATACAAAGGGATATTTATGACTTAGAGAAACAAATGTATATTGAATTCCAAAGATTGAAACAGGAAGAAGTGGAGGACGATTTTATTATAGTTCCCACTCCTGATGCAGGTATTGACATAAGGGGCTAGTATGCACGAATATAGATGTAAGATACTAAGAGTAGTAGATGGCGATACGGTTGATATTGATATTGACCTAGGCTTCGGTATTTGGATTCACAAAGAAAGAGTAAGAATCATGGGTATCGATACTCCCGAGAGTCGTACTAGAGATTTAGTAGAAAAAGCATTTGGATTAGCAGCAAAAGCCTACTTACAGATGTTATTGCCTGAAGGAGCTATTAAAGTATTAAAAACTGAGGTAGACAAGAAGGGCGGAGATAAAAAGGGTAAGTTTGGTCGCGTACTAGGTGATTTCTTTACAGAGCCTACTAACGAAGGTCCTAAGCGAGTAACAGACCTACTTATAGCAGCAGGACATGCTGTACCTTACTTCGGAGGCTCTAAAGACGAGTTAGCAGAACTACATCAGTATAATAGAGAAAGATTAGTAGCTGATGGTAAAGTTACGCTACCAGCAGGAGCAGAGATATGATTATTGGAGCATTTATAGTTGGATTCATCGCAGGATGGGTAATCAACGAAAAGTTAGAAAATGGAATTAAGCAATTAAACCCTTGGCGTATAGATAAGAAGTGAAGAAACTAAGTATAATAGTACCGTTATTAATAGTATTGCTACTATCGTACTTTCACTATAAAGATACTGCTATTGGAGAAATAGCTAGGCTAAAGCAGTTTGACTTAATCCAACAAACAGACAAACCAGTTATATCGCCTGATATTGGTGTACTCACCATAGATGAGCAGGCGATAGAAAAGTACGGCCAATGGCCTTGGTCTAGAGAAGTAATAGGCGACTTAGTTTGGAATCTTCGTGACGCAGGAGCAGGTATTATTGTTATACCTATTTTGTTCTCCGAAGAAGATAGACTGGGCGGTGATGACACTTTTGTGTCTGCCTTGCCAAACAATGGTGTAGTTATAGCACAAGTAGGTTCTACCCAAGTAAACAAGAATGGAGTTCCTAGAGGTGTAGCAAAGATAGGTGATCCGATCCCGTTCTTATTTGAATGGGAAGGAATGCTCGGACCGATACCCTTCCTAGGCGAACGAGCAGACGGGGTTGGAGTACTTAACACAGTACCAGAGATAGACGGGGTAGTAAGAAGACTACCACTTATGATGCGTATAGGCGAGGAAGTATACCCTAGTATCGCAGTAGAAGTACTTAGGGTAGCAACTGGCAATCCTTCGTACCAAGTAAAAGCAAATGCAGGTGGAATAGCCGCAGTACGAGTGAAAGGCTTCCCTGTTATGAAAACAGACCAGAATGCGAGAATCTGGTTGAGATGGAACAAGAAGTTTGAGACCATCTCCGCTGCTAGTACAGACTTGTCAGCGTTTGAAGGTAGAACAGTACTTATAGGGACAACAGCAGAAGGTGTAGGTGGTATGATAGCTACTCCTACTGGTGCGCAACATAATTTTGTTCCAGCAGCGGTTTCGCTCCAAACATTAATAGAGGGCGAGTATATACAAAGACCGTACTGGGCAAAAACAGCAGAACTGCTAACAACATTACTACTTGGCTTATTTATAGTAGTCTTAGTCAGATTTGCACCGTATTGGTTGATAGGAATATTTTTATCGGGAAGTGCGGGTGGATTAATTTACGGTTCACTGTACGCTTGGCAAAAACATCTATATTTACTAGATATAACAATGGGCATGGCAACAGTACTACTAGTAGGCCTAGTAGCAGTGTTCGGAAGGTTCATAATAGAATTTAAAGCCAAACAACTTATTAAGAAACAGTTTGAGCATTATCTTGACCCTAGACAGGTCGCTATACTGCAAAAGAACCCAGAGATGCTTAAGTTAGGTGGTGATAGAAAAGAGATGTCGTTTTTATTTTCTGACATTGTAGGGTTTACCCCAATATCAGAACATTTTAAAAACAATGATGACCCCGAGGGGTTGTGTGAGTTAATAAACGATTATCTTGATAGAATGACTAAAATTATCAATGATAATGGCGGTTGTGTGGATAAATACATGGGTGACTGTATAATGGCGTTTTGGAACGCACCAGTACCTTGTGATAACCACGCTGAGATGGCGGTAAAGAGTTCCATAGAGATAGCAATCGAAACCGAGATATTAAAGGCTGAATTAAAGTCTAGAGGGTTACCCGAGATAAAGATAGGTTCGGGAGTTAACACTGGAGACTGCATAGTAGGTAACATGGGTTCAAAGACACGTTTCGATTATTCTTGTATTGGAGATGCAGTAAACTTAGCTGCTAGGCTTGAAGCACAGACTAGACAGTACCCTAATTGTACTACTCTGTATTCATCTTATACCATGGAACAACTACCCGCTCATATGAAGTCAGTAGAAATAGACAAAGTAAAAGTAAAGGGCAAAGAAGAACTTGTTACTATATATTCACCAGAGGAGTACTAATGGCTTATTCAGATAAAGTTTTAGACCACTATAACAATCCACGCAATGTGGGGGTTCTAGATGCAGACTCGCCTAATGTAGGTACGGGTATGGTAGGAGCGCCAGCGTGTGGGGATGTAATGAGGTTACAGATACAAGTAGATAATAAAGGCATTATAGATGATGCCAAGTTTAAAACTTATGGGTGTGGTTCAGCTATAGCATCTTCTTCACTGCTTACAGAGTGGGTAAAAGGTAAAACTTTAGAAGAAGCTTCTAATATAGAAAATGTATCCATAGTAGAAGAACTAAACTTGCCGCCAGTAAAGATTCATTGCTCCGTTTTAGCGGAAGATGTTATAAAGGCAGCAATAAATGATTTAAGGAACAAGGGACATGGGTGAATACTTAGACCTTGTATCCGATGTAGGATTTCCTATAGTAGCGTCTTTAGCTGGAGGGTACTTTGTCTTTTTAACGCTTAATTTTATATTGGACGGAGTACTAGACGATATTAAACAGCAAAGGATGTTTTCTAAAGCCTTAGATGGTAGAGTGAAAACAATGAATAACGAGATTATTCGTATTGACCTAAAAATGTGCCGTGCTTTTGGTGTAAAACCCGACTTAGATAGGGTAGCAAGAGCAGACGGACAAAAAGATGCAAGGAAAGACTAAATGGATATTGGACAAGTCATTAATGATTACGGGTTTCCTATTATCGCTGCAGGCGGACTAGGTTACTTTATATACTTTATTTGGAGATGGGTAACTGAACAGGTAGACCCAATTATAGGCGAGAGCCACATGACGTTAATAGCTCTTATCGATAGGATAAGAATGTTAGATAACGACTTGATTAGACTCAATGCCAAGTTAGATATGATTATACAACAGAAGGAAGAAGCAAATGAGATTAGTAGCACTGATATTACTAAGTCTAAGTCTGGGAAGTCACGCAAGTAGCTTAACCTATGAATTTAGCAATCCATCTTTTAGTGGAGAAGGGTACTCTAGCCATGTGCTATCAATATCCCAGCTAGAATATAATAGAAAGAAATCCGTATTAGATGACGTAATTTCAGCACAGAAAGCTGCAGATAGAGCAGCAGCTAACACAACTCTAGCTAAGTTTGTTACTAATGTTGAAAGTCGTATATTTGCGAATTTATCGAAACAAATGGTAGATAATATGTTTGGTACTAATTGTACGGAAGATACCGATACAACTGAGGTTGAATGTCCTCTAAGTGGTACAGCAACTCTACCAGACGGATCTACGGTTTATTGGGCAAAAGATGAAACAGCAGAAACAATTACACTAACTGTTACGGATGCAGATGGAAGCATCACGGAGTTAGTAGTTCCAGTAGGAGACTTTAAGTTTTAATATGGACTACTTAGGAATAGCGATACTATCGTTTTTATTAGGTTCATGCTCTATGAACCAGAAAGCAGCACCTATAGAAGGTGATTTACCTTTTACGCAAGGGACACCAACTAAGACACTTCTTAATGACATGCCTGGGTTGATAAATGTTCCTACAGATGGTGACGGTAACCCAGTAAAGGTTACAGTTGCAGTTTATAGTTTTCCTGATGTTACAGGTCAGCGAAAACAAGTAGGGTTGTCTACTGCGGTGTCCCAAGGGGCGGATGTTTGGGTTATACAAGCATTAATGGCAGTTAATAACGGTGGTTGGTTTACAGTTGTCGAAAGAGCAAATCTAGATGCTTTAGTAAAAGAAAGACAGCTAATTAGAAGTACACGAGAGTTGTACGACGGTTCAGAAGCAACAGATGCTTTGGCACCTATGATGTTTGCTGGTCTGATACTGGAAGGTGGTATTGTTGGATATGATTCTAATACCACAAGCGGTGGAGCAGGAGCAAGGTTTCTCGGATTAGGAGCCAATGATCAATATAGAACTGATCAAGTAACCGTTTCACTAAGGTTAGTTGCAGTACAGACAGGCGAAATACTTCTTACTGTATCAGCAACTAAAACAATCGCAAGCACCAGTAATGGAGCTGATGTCTTTCGATTCTTAGATTTAGGTACAAGAGCATTAGAGATAGAATCTGGCAACGCAGCAAACGAGCCCGTTAATTATGCTATTCGTACCGCAATTGAATATGGAGTTTTACAAATGCTCTACGAAGGTAAAGAGCAAGGACTGTGGGAGTGGGAAGAGCCAGTAATCGCAGAAGTTACTGGTGAGAACATAGGACACATTAATTTAGTAGACGATTGGATGCCACATCCAATTTCTGAAAAACAAGGAGAAGAAAATATGGGGGATTAGTATGAAATACTTAACTTTCTTAATTATGGTAATAAGCTTGTCAGCAATGGCAACAAATAAAATTTATGTAACGCAGGCGGGTGCTTCACTAGTGTTTGATGCACTACAGGACGGAGATGGAAACTTTGTAGGTAATGCAACTACTTCTTCTAGTGCTGATGGAACTGCATCAAACTTCAATATAGACCAAGTAGGTAATAGTAACATACTAACTTTCGATATTCATGGTGATTCTTTTACTGGTGTATTTAGTACTACTGGTAATAGTAATAACATTGACTTTAATTGTGACTCGGCTAATGCTACCTCAGGTTGTGATAGTGTTAATGCTAATATTACCTTTACATCTGGTAACTCACAAGATATTGATATAGATGTTGGTCTTGCTAGTAGTAAATCAGGTGATAGTGCCGATATTGATATTGTTGGTGCCTCGGGTACTGACAGCACTGTTGTTGCAGCTACTATTGATGGTACAAGTGCAATATTGAGTCTAACAATTAATGGTGACACAAATAACTATTTAATTGATATAGATGACAATGGTGACGTAAATGGTCATACGTTAATTATGTCACAAACAGGTATTACTGCGGATGTTGATGTTGTTCAATCGGGCAACTATGATAACTCTGCAACAGTATCTTCTACAGGTGACTCACAAAATATTGATATTACTCAAACAGCAGGGGGTACAATAACATTAACAGATACTGGGAGTACTTCATCAGCTGTGAAAACCATAAACATTAATCAGACCGGGCATGCAACATTTAACACTAATGGAACTATCCTTGGTCAAACTTCTTCAGGTTTAGCAGGTGCGGGCGGCACATATGATATTGACCAGACTAGTACTGGTACTATTAACTTAGATGTAAATGGAGATAGTGCTAACGTTAGTATAGAGCAGACAAGCAGCGGTACAGTTAATATAGATGCAGCAGGTACAAGTTTTACGGCTGATATTGACCAAGATAACGCAAGTACTCTTAACTTACACCACGACGGTAATGCTGGAGATTATGTGATTTTACAAACTGGCGGAAGTGGTGATGTATTAGATTTAACAGTAAACGGTAACTCGGCGAATGTGGATATTATTCAAAGGGATTAGCCTATCATTATTTTTAGTTACAACGGTTTCAGCAAGCATTGGTTTAGTAACCGCTTTTTCAGGCTCCGCTGCTATAGAAAGAGATGAAGGTTTTGAAGTATATGAAGTAGAAAAAGACCTGGGAGTAGAGATGTTAGATATTGTCGCTACTGCAAAAGGTAAAGTACAAATAGACTTTATAGACGAAACAAGAGTAGATGTAACTGAGCACAGTAGGCTACTAATTGATGATTTTGTATATGACCCTGCGTCACAAGAAGGGTCACTAACTCTTAAAGCGAGTTTGGGTACTATAAGATACGCAAGTGGCCAGATAGCTAAAAACAGTAGACAAAACGTTAAGATTACTACTCCTACCGCTGTAATTGGTGTTCGTGGTACGGATTTCACAATGACAATAGATGAGATTGGTAGCTCCACAATAATACTACTACCTTCTTGTGATACAAATGGAAATTGCTTTGTAGGAGAGATATCGGTAGAGTCAGATGCTGGTATGGTTATAATGAACCAAGCGTTTCAAGCAACTGTTGTAGATACTATAGGTACTAAACCTTTAAAACCTGTAATCATAAATTTAGAAGAAAGCTATATAAATAATTTATTAATTATAGCAAAGCCTAGAGAAATTGAAGAGGCTGTAAGAGAAGAAGAACTAAACAAAGTAGCCACTGCGCTAGATATAGACTTTTTAAAGTTTGAGGAGTTAGAAATAGATTACTTAGAAGAAGTAGAAGATGAAGCCGTATCCCAACTTGATATAAACTTCTTAGACCAAAACTTCTTAGCAGATATACTTGAACAGCTAAATAGACAGCTAGCGTTACAAATGCGTTCTGAATTTGACAAGAAAAAAAGTACTTATGATTTTACATTGGGGAAAGATAAAACAACAGGAATTACAATACTAGATGAAGACCCGGAATGGTACTGGCATAGAGAAGCAGCCAGTGGTAGTGTTGTAGAACTAAGACTTGAACAAGCAAATAGTTACATAATGAATATACAGATGGGAGATTTCGAGCTATTAGACTTTGAGTTAGGAGGCACTGAAAGTGAAATCACTATTTATCAAAGTCAGTAGTGTGTTATTACTACTACTATTATACACCCCAATAGTTTTTATGGCGGGGTCTGTATTTGCCAATGAAATTTATGTTAACCAAATAGGTGATGGATTAACTTTTGGAGTTACTCAAGATGGTGATGACAACTATTTAAGCTTCTGTGCAACTACAACAACAACAGATACTGTGTGCGGAACAGGATGGAACAAAGGAAATCAATCTGATAATAGTACTGTGGCTGTCGGTATGTATGGAGATGATAATAACATTCATATATCTCACGCGGCTGGAGTAGATAATAGTAATACTAGAGAAAGTAATATTGTTATAATAGGTGATGATAATTATGTGCAAAATCGTTTAGTTAATGCCGCAAGCACTGGTATTTGGGGTGGACATAAAGAAACAAATATTGGAATTACAGGTAACGATAATACAGTAAAACACAATAGTGATAGTTATGGAGAAGTCGAAGGTAATATTTTAGTGACTGGAAATGATAATGATATTAACCTCTATCAACGAGCTATGGATAGTGTAGCAAATATTACTGTAACAAACGCTGGTGGTGCTGTTACTGTCGATGTTGACCAACTTGGTTCAAGCTATCAAGACACAACTGGGTATTCAACTAGTATTACATCATACTGTACCACACCCTCTGGTTGTACAGTAACACTTACACAAAACTAATTATGAGTTTGTATATTGAAGACAGTTGCATAAACTGTGATGTATGCGTACCAGAATGCCCCAATGAAGCAATTTATGCGGGGTTTCTAGAACCAGAAGGCACTCCCAGATGGAGTGAAATTTATGTTATAGATGGGGACTTATGCACCGAGTGTGTAGGTCATTATGATACACCTCAATGTGTGGAAGTTTGCCCTGTAGATGTTTGTTTACCAGACCCTAATAGGGTGGAAACAGAAGAAGAGCTTCTTGCAAAGATTAAAATTTAGGAGAATGAATGTTTGAAGATACATTATGGATTTATACAAGTATAGCAGGGGCTATGCTAGGTGCTGCGGCACTATTTTATATAAAAGATACTAGAATAGGTTTATGGGGCTACGGAATGTTCGATAGTATCCTAGATTACCTTAGAGACCGGTATGGTTGGACTTGGCTAAACCAAGACCCAGATGCCTGGAAAAAGGTAAACCCTAAAATAGCCGCTAAGATAGAAGAGTTAGAGTCTAGAATAGAAGAGCTAGAGCAACCTAACGGTTGGTTAAGCAAGTAAAGGAGATACAATGAGTATATCAGATAAAACACTAAAGCAAAAAAGTTTACTTTT
>Ga0098060_1000843_pt1 | contig 13048 bp, 5 predicted proteins | sample 21_taG_FD_77063 | JGI IMG/M metagenome (GOLD analysis project Ga0098060, IMG submission 77063) | Marine viral communities from the Subarctic Pacific Ocean - 21_ETSP_OMZ_AT15319 metaG | ecosystem: Environmental > Aquatic > Marine > Oceanic | place: Pacific Ocean | collected 2015-01-19 | reverse complement strand
TTAAATGAAAATGAAAAATTTACCGATCAAAATTTTGAAGGTAGTAATCTAGCTGCTATTATAGATATTGTAGCTTATTCTTACCATATATTGCTATTTTATTTAAACAATACTGCTTCTGAAGTTACTTTTGATCAAGCTACGTTATATGAAAATATGAACAAAATAGTCAAGACAATTGGCTATAAACCAACAGGTAAGCAGACATCTTTGGCATCTATAAACGCAACTGCTGCTGCAGGTCTAGCAACTGGTAACTATACTATAAAGAAGTATTCATATTTCTTAGTCGATAGTATTCAATATACAGCTAATGAAGATTATAGCTTTACCATATCAGAGGCTAAAGAACAAAAGCTTAGTGTTTTAAATGAGAACGTTATTTTATATCAAGGAACTGTAGAAGAATATCCGGACTATACTGCACAAGGTAGTGAATTTGAAACTTTAAATATAGTAGTAGATAATATACTTGATAGTAATGATGATAGATTCATTGCTGATAACACACTAAGCGTCTATGTTAAAGAAGTTAATTCTAATGAGTATTATGAATATAAAGAAGTAGATAGTCTTTATATAGCTGATAAAAATGAAAGGGTATTTGAAAAACGAATTAACGAAAATGGTCACTTTGTAATTAAGTTTGGTGACGGTGCATCTGGTAAAATTCTAGTTCAGGGAGATATTGTTTCAGTAAACTACATCTTATCCGATAATCAAAAAGGAATAATAAGTAAAAATGCCATTAATGGTGATAAGCTTTTTGTTTATGATAGTTCGAGACAGCGGCAGATATTTGAAGATACTTACACAAATAAAGATTCTACCACATTTGTTACTACTGCAAATAGCTCTTTACTTACATTTAATAATCCTAATAATTCTTCACCTGTAGTTGATGAAGAGACTGTAGAACAAATAAAGGAAAACGCCCCTAGAGTATTTAGCTCGCAGTTAAGGTTAGTTTCAACGGAGGATTATAAATCATTTATGGATAAGAATTTCAATAACATTCTTATCGATTCGACAGTAGTTAATAATAAGTCATTTATTGATGAGTATATACAATATTTTTATAATATATGCGTAGATCCTGATAAATCAAACAGAGCTCTTATAAATCAGATAAATTTTGCAGATAGCTGCGATTTTAATAACGTTAATATATTTACAGCTCCAAGATTTACTATAACAAACGATGGGGAGTACCCAGAATTTTTAAGTAATTCTCTTAAAAATCTTATAGTTGATATGGCAAAGGATAAAAAAAGCCTATCGCAGGAAGTAGTACCACGCGATCCTATTTATATGGCTTTCGATTTAGGTATGTCAAATCAAGCAAGTCTAGCTCCAGAAATAAGTAATAATACTAATTTAATAGTAGTTAGAGAGTCAAAAAATAAAATAAACAAAGAACGGCTTAAATCTATAGTAGTTGCAGCTATAAATAATTTCTTCGAACCTGTTAAAAATTTATTAGGGCAAGAAATTGATTTAAATACGTTAACTGCTTCGCTCTTGAGTATTGAGGGTGTAAAAAGAATTGAAACTAGAAATACTGATGAAAATATATCATATAAAGGATTGTCGTTAGTTTCTTATAATCCTCTCTACCCAACAGCTGATATAGAAATAGTAAATCAAAATATAACGCTGCCCTTTTTTAAGTTTCCATATTTTATAAATCCTAATTCTTTATCTAGTAAAGTAGTAGTAATAGATGAGTAATATAAATACAACTTATGCATTATTCGAAGTAAGTGATTATAAAAACGAAAGTGTACTTTCTTCTTATAATTTAGATATTACCCCCTTTACTTTTAAGGCAGATATAGCTTCAACTGATTTTTATTCCGATTTAAATAAACTAGAAGCCACATTTGATTTTGGCGATGGTACTGTTGGTACAGGATTATCTGCTACTCACTATTATAAATTACCGGGTAAGTATAAGGTAAGAATGATATTAAATGATTGTGAAAATAATTCTGTATTAGCTTCATATTCTGAAGATGTTCTTGTATATGATTATATTGAAAATACATTTTCTGTAGATATAACTGATAATATTTTAAATTTATCAGCTGGGGAAATTTCAAAACCTATTACTATTACTAATAAAGCTCCCTTTTATCAAACTAGTAATAACATATTTTATACTGTTTCAGGTTTATCTGTACCGAATTATTTTGATCTCTCCCCGTATAAATTTAACCACCTTAAAAAATACTATTCATTCTTAGAAAGATCATATATTAATAAATTATCTGCATTTGAATATAACGAAATTCCTAATATAAGTGTAAGTGGCTCTAATGTATATGTGCGCTTATCAGGTAACACTATTGTAGATGCTAAAAGTACTGATAGAGGAAGTGTATTTGTTGGTACATCTGGTAGAGAATCTTACTACTTTTTAACGGATGAAGCTCCGAGTGAAAAAATAGCTATAAATCTTTTCAAAGATAGAAACAAAATCTTTAGTAAAGATGGTAGTTTAGATTACTCTTTAAATAATTTTAATAATAATCTATCAATTTCATTAACAGCTAATGTCGGGACAACTTCATTATCTTCTAATTTAAGTTCAATAACAATTAATGATAACGGATTAACTGAAGAAGGTAGCGAAGAAGCTCAAATATTCAATATTAGCCCAGTTCAGTTCAAGAAAGCGACTATACCATTTTTTATTAAACCTACGAGTATATCTAATTTTACTGTTAAAAACTTAACATTAAATGGAAGCATTACCGGTAGGTTAATTGACAGCTCTAACCAAGAAGTTAATTCTGCTTTTTACACTATATCTAGTTTAAATAGCTCTATTTCTGGTGTTGATAGTGATTATTGGTTTTATGGAAACTTAACGTTTGATGATGGTTTATCCGGATTTGATACTTTTACACTAAGAGTAAGCGCAGAATTTACAAATACATCACAAACGTTTAATTTGACGGGTGAGAGTGTTGAGTTTAGTATATACCCTAAAGACTATTACTATTTTGCTAAAACGAATGAAGATGTAGATTATACAGAAATATTTAAAAGTTTACGATTCCAAGAAATACTATTAGATAAAAATATATTATTCGACGATTTTATAGGTTCAATATTTGGTAATATAAGTTCTAATAGCTCTTCACTTGGTAAGAAGCTTAATGAAAAGATTTTTAATTTCGCTAATAACAAAATTAATATTGATACATGTGATATCAGCAGCTTAGTAAGTATAAGTAATTTATTAAATGAAAGTTCTAATGTATATGACGAATCACTTTTAAATTTTCCTCCAGAGATAGTAAGATTAATAAATCTTTTCTCAACAGATTATAATCAATTTAGAGGTACAGAAAATAAATTTAAAGAAAATTTTAATGATAAAGGAATTACAACAAAGGATGTATATGGGAAAAATTTAGGTAATGATATAGATACATCTACATATACAGTTACCGCTGGTACAGATATAGTTGCGTTGGAGAAATTTAGTAATAATTACTCTCTTCTTAATACATTTCAACCTGTTTGCGCAGTAGATACTTTTGTAGATACTTTACAATATAAGCTAAGTGAATTTAATTCAGATTGGGGATGGCCGTTAGTTCTACCTACATCTTTTACCTCATCAGATCTATCGAAATTTTATAGATTTTATGAATATACCCCAGGAGTTGAAGGTACAGTAGTAGATGGTTTATTAAATTATAGTGATATTCTTAATACCTTTAATTTAGATACAACGTTAAGTAGTTTTAAAGGAGATAATAACATTGAAGATATAGCGCTACGTAATTCATTGTTCAGTAGCTTATCTATAATCTAAAATAAATAATATAAATGGAAAATGTAATAAAAGGTTATCCTGAAGTACCACAATCTATTACTAATAATAATGTATTAGATGCTAATGCTTTGGACAGAAACCAAGCTTTTTCCCTTATACAATTTATTAAAGTAGTAAAGATAAGTTATGAGCCTGATACTTTACAGGATTATTACGCCTTATATTTAAATAACTGGAATAATAAAACTAATAGTAAAAATACTACTAATAAAACCCTTATTATAGATAGATATAAGGATTTTCTCAAAGAGATTACTATCAATTTTAGTAATCAAACTGAAAAGAAGTTCTTACAGCATTTGGATTTTGATGATAATAATGATATCGCTATTGCAGTTTCCTTTTTTAGTAAGAAGTTAAGAGAGATTATTGAATATTATAGACTCGAGAGGGTAAATTTAGGCAATGTATCTAAAAAAGTAAAAACTAAAACAAGTAACTTTAACGTTGTAAAGAGTGCATATAGCACTATACTAAACTTCCTTGAAAATAGAGAAGATAGTGCTATAGATTATGATATAAATGAAATAAAAAGTAATTTACAAGTATCATTAACTGAATATTTTGATGTATTTACTTCTTACTTTAATCAGGAACCGGACGAAAGAGAATACGGTAAACATTTTATAAGCTATACCCCTGATGATTTACCGTCCGATAATATATTTCTTGCTAATGATGTCGATTTAGTGGCAGAAGTTTTTGAAGGCTTCAGTGATATTTTAAAGTTATATCTTGAATCAGATAGTATCTTTGATAATAAAAGATCGCTTACTGAGAAGTATATAGGAACTGATTTTTATTATATATCTTCTAATTCTGAAGGTAATTTTGTGTATGACATTCTGTTAAAGGCAGATAAGCCATATAGTAATTTTTTAAATCAACAACATCCTTCTACAGCTAGTATATTTGCTAATAAAATTAATACTAAAAGAGAAACGGGATTTTTTAAACCTACTAATACAGGTATAAATGTAATTCAAGCACCTGCAATAGACTTTAAACTCAATGAAACATACAAACCCGATAGTTTGTATATTTTTCCTGATCCAAAAATATATACAAATAATCAGAATCTATTAGTTTTTAATATAGAGCCGGGTGATTTTTTTAAAAATATATCTAGCGGAGTTGCAAAATTACAACCTAAGACAAATAGAGAAGATACATCTTATATTGGCTATAGTTCTAAATATGAACAGAGAAATGAAAGTTCTGATTTAGCTTTTCTTTTTGATGAGGGGTATATTGATGATGGTAAAAAAGATTTATTTGGTAACGTTTTTGGGTTAGTAAAGGATAATAATTACTTTAGGGATAATTTTACAGTTATAGCACCTCCTACAGTTAAAAATCTTATATTAAATGGTTATCAGTTTTATGATACCTTATATAATGAAGGGTTTAATTTTAATTACAATACAATAGATACAACTACTTATGCTGAGACGTTTAGGTCAGGGCTTTCTTCTTTTACAAATGGATTAACTGCAAGTCATACAGCTCCGTTTTTTCCTTCTTCGGCATATAATATCTTTTTTAGATATTTTTGCCCCTATGAAGAGTTGATTGAACCTACAACTACAAATGTAGATTTTATTAAAAATAATATCGAAACAGCAGGTATAATAGATGGTGCATATTTTATGAAAACAGATTCAGAATTTTTACCTGATCCTATTTCATCTGATTTAAGTGCCTTTTCAAACACCGCTCAGCAGTTTTATTTTTCTGATTTAATTGAAGGGGGTGTTGCACAACTTAGTAGTGCTAGTACTACACAATTAAATTCACTTATACAAAGAGCATTAAATGATGATACTAATTCATTTATACGAGGATTATCTGGTAATTTTTCAATTAGCCTACAACTTACTAGTCTTAATAATTCTTTTAGTAATTACGAAGGAGGTAAATTTACAGATAAGTTGAATTTTGAATATAACTTCTCACCAGAGAGTTATTCTTATGATGATACAGTTTATGAAATAACTACAGCTGTAACTAATGCTTCTGCTACTTTTGATAAATTTGAAGCTAAGGATCTAGAAGGTAAAATTTATGTAAAGAATGCTGCTACTAATGCAAATGGTGAAATTTTCGATCTTTTACCATATCTTTCATCTAAATATACTTCTACTATAGTAAGTGATATTTCTAGTAATGTGTTAAATTTTGATCTCTTTTACGATACGCTATTTATACAAACTAGCAGCTTTTTCGTTATAGAACAATTAAATTTTAAAGATAATATATTTAACGACCCTTTTACAGATAATATTTCTCTATCTGTAAATACTAATAATTTTGATAAAATTAGTAATAGATTTAAGAAAGATTTAAATGTTTATTATTACAAACTTAAAGTAGAAGAGGATTCAACTGAAACTAAAACTCTATCTGTTTACCCTGAAATTTACGAGTATAGTTATGTAGATAAAACCAATACTAAGATATTTCCTAAAAGTGACGCTCAGTTAAGCGATAATATAAGTAAATTTGTTTTATCTGGTTATAATATATTGTATGATAAAGCTGATACTCCTAAAATTACATACAGAGGAGATATAGATGCATTTAATTTAAGTTATATTTTAAAAGATCAAAATATGTCACCGGTTATAGCTACACATAACTTTTTTATAGATACCAATAATGAAGTATCATTCTTAAGAAATGAGTATGTAAGAGCTGTAAATGATAATAAAACATTTACATTTGAAAATATTAATATTTTAAGTTCATTTAATTTTAATTTAAGTTCTTTACCTCTTGAAACAAGTAATAATTCCTTAATATTATGAATACGTTTAATATATCTCTCTCTACAACAACTACTGAATTAATTTCAAATCAGGACACTATAGATTTATTTGATCAAACGCAAATTTCAATCAACTTAACAAACGTGTTTTCTGAAGTTTTTCCGTATTATGTAGCTATAGATTGGGGCGATGGTTCTGATGTTTTTGAACCGGAAATAAAAACTTTTATTGAATATAGAACTGAAAGCATCCTAGATGAAATTACAAAAGGAGTTTCTCCTCCCTTTCTTAATACAACATATACACATATATATAATCCATCAGAAACTAGTCTAGTTAAACAGTTAACTGCAAAAATTGGTATCCAGTATACTACGGGTGAAATTACAAAGATCAATATACCACTAAGTATAAGAACGGAAGGGTATTATGAGAATATTGGTGATGTAAAACTAGAAGATGTTCAATTACTTGATAATATAGGTATGGATAGCGAGCTGATACTAAGAACTGAAGTAGATAATTATATTATTGAAACTACAAATAGAACCAACGAAGATAGATTTACATCCTATGTTATAAATGATGTAGGTGAAAATTTAGAAAAGGTTGTTAAAGATAATGAAAACGTTATATTAGACAATAGGGATGGTACAGATGTCATTATTGTTGAGTAATTGGCTCTTTTGAAACACTAATTTGAGCTTAAATATATAGTAATGAGTTCGACTACTGTAAGTTTAAGTACATATAAATCTGACACAAAAGATTTATGTATTAATAGTCTTAACTTAAATCAGTTTAGTAGATCTTACGCAGGAGGATTTTCATTTAATTTTATTGCTGCACTTTCAGGTACAGTTGATTTTAAAAATAAAAACTATACTAATTTTTATCTTACTAATTTAGATACACTAAACAACTTTGTTGAATTTAAATCAGAAAAACTTAAGCCAGATTCAATTTATACCTCATTACAATTTGCTAAATGCGGTAAAGGTGGTAACTTTTTAAAATTTGTGAAGGATATTAGGGAAGAGTATTTTATCGATGGTGATAACTTTATTAATTACGAATTTATTGGTTCTACTGCTTTTAGTAATAGCCAAATAGACAGTGATACTTTGTTTGAGGTTGAGTTTATAGACGACTTTTTTTGTTCCATAGCGTATATTGACAGTAATAAAAAATATTATCTTGTAGCAACGGATGATAGCGAAGAAAATGGTACTATTCCAGTAATTTTTGTTAATGAGAATAAATTAAGTAGAGATGGTAGAAAAATAGAATATATTTTAACTAAAGCTGGTATTACCCAATACCTTACCTTACTAACTAATAAAAATAATAAGAAATATATAATTAGAAAACAAAAAGAAAAATTAGTAGGTCAGGTTATAGATTCGTTCGAAAATGTAAATTATTTTTATATAAACGGAACCTCAGCTGAGATAGTGTTCAATCAAAGCACAATTGTAAATAATCCTATTAATACTTCGTTTATTGAATATACTGATTCTGAATATCTTATCAATAATGACAGAAGCTCTTTTGATTTAAGATCAAACTATCTTTTTTATAAAAATAGTACAACAAAAGACAGTACCTTTAACTTAATAAATCTCAAAAATATTTCAAATACAGCGGATAGCTTTACTTCATCTAATAATTTATTAAGTTCAGATAAAGATTTAGTGTTTAACGATAAAATTAGAAATTACACATCTATTTTTAATGATGTAAATTCAGAAGAAGATTCGTCTCTTGAACTAAATTTTGTAACTTATAATATAACTTATAAAATAACACCAGGATCTAATTTATTTATAGCCCCTTCTTCTCTTAATCCTTTTGATAAGATTAATATTAATGATACTAAATTCGTCGAATCAGGTTCTTTTGCTTTTCCCTACCCGTATTTTGCAGATAAAGTATTTAAAACGCTAGAAAATTTACCAGCAACTGAAAGTCAATATCTATGTACTTGGTTATCAGGTATGCCTGGTGAGGCAGGAATATGGGTAGATAGATATTATTATCCAGATTTGATTTCTAAAGAGTCTGCATTAGGTAGTGCACCAATCTTTAACATTACTTACGATAATGTGATAGAAAATCTTATTGAAAGTAATTCCACTCTTAAACAATCAGTAACTGAAAAACTATTTTTCGATAAAAAGAGCGATCTTACTTTTGAACCAAAAAAAGAATATATCTATGAAAGAATAAGCAAAATAGAGGAAGTAGATGAACGTATACAGTTAAAATATTGTGATTTGACTCAACAAGAACGAACTGCTCCGGATTATTTTAAGACTATTAATACTAATGGTGGGTATACTTTGGCATTTAAATTTTTTGACAAAGATTTTACAATTAAATCTAACTTCAATGAAATAGAAGCTGGTTTAAGTATAGAGAAAAAAGAAGGTAACCTTTTACTTTCATTTACTTTTTTCGATAACGCTACTAATTTATATGAAACCTTTTCTAAAGATATAGTTTTATCAGATTTAACTAAAAATGATTTATATATTTCATTTAATAACTTAACAGGAGAAGGTATAGTATATCTCAACACTATCAAAGTTTTTGTATATGATGTAAGAGCTTTTCAATATACAAATAAGAATATACTTTTCGGTGATATTATTTTAACTAGTGCTGGAATTAAAGAAGATATTCTTCTTTCAAATGTTATAGACAATAATATTATTAGTAATTTGCTTTTATCTTTACAACCACTATCGAAAGAGGATGAAATAATAACAGTTTATACAAGAAATATAAATAAAATTGACGATATATACGTATCTCTACCAAGTGGTATGAGAAACTTTACCGATAATATTGAAACACTTAATACTCTTGGTGCTAATTTAAAATCTAAGTCGAACGTTATAGATATTAACGTAGATAATTTAAATATAACTAATTTAGATATATTAGATGACGTTAAAAATAACTTACTTACTAATATACAGCGTAATTTACCCGCTACAACAGTAATAAATAAAATAAACTTTAAAAACTTTAAATGATAAATTACTTTAAATATACTTCTGGCAATGCTTTTACACTTAGTGGACAAGATTATAGTGGGTTTGTAAATGTTGAAGACGATATTCCTTACACAGGAAGGGTAAAAAACTCGTTTTCTAAAGAGTTAAGCTCAAAAGATAACTTTATAGCTAGAAGTATAATAGATAAAAGAGAGTTTGATAATTCTCCTTCAGCTCTTACTACTAATAAAATAAACAAACTGGAATATTCGCCTAGAAATATTCTTAGTAATGATTTCTTAAAGAAAAATTTCAATATATTATATGAAAATAACCTTTCACTTTTTAGTCTAGGTCAAGTATATAGTAGTTCCTACTTTAATTCTTCTAATTTTAAAGATGAGCAGACATTAGGAGGATTTTTTGGTCTGTCTTCAACTACAATCGACGATAGAAACGATGATAGAAACTTATTAAAAGATTTAACTACTCCATATCAAATAGATCCATTTGAAGGTGCGGATAAGAATATATTTCCGGAACTTTATGAATTAGATAATACAAAAAAATCTTATATTGAAACATTTGAGGATGGATTTATATATACTATTACTACAGATTCAAAAACAGTTGCTTTTAGTGGTTGTTTTAACGGTCAATTAGAAAAAATTTCCAATGAAACTGTTCAAAATGAATTAGCTAGTGTAGAAAGATTGGATGTTGATAAGGCTAATGGCTTAATTTACTCACCTACTTTAGAAGAGGATGGTTTCAACTATACAAACATTTATGATAGGGATATATTTAGAGCTTGCACAAGGTTAAAGATAGTAGATAAAATTAAATCTTCAACATCTACCGTTATTAATAATAATATAAGCTTTGGTAAGAATTACAAAGTAGTTCAAGTTTTAGATTCTGAATATAATATAAATTTAGAGATTTCACCTAATACAACTAGTGAGGTATTAGCTACTATACCAGTCTCAACCTTTAACAATCCTGAATACGTAAAAGTAGAGTCACGTTATACAGATGATTTACTCTTAATTGCTACTAAGCCATTAAGTGATACAACGGTTTATAATATTTACTTTTTAGATATAGAACAATATTTAATTGATAGGATAATACCAGAACCTACAACTATTAAGAGAGTAGTTATTGGTGAAAAAAATAAACAAACCAAAATAAAAACCACACCTGTTACGGTCTTTGGATCAGCTGGTGAAGGTACTGGTTATTATTACCCTCTTTTTTGTGAAGAAAATGCAGCAAAAGAATTAGGTTTAGGGAGTCCTTTACAAATTAATTTTCCTCAGTACCCTAATAAAACCTTCTATGTTGCTACAACAATAACCAACGGCAAGGTGTTACTTAATTTTAACTTACCGGAAGACAGACCTGACGGGTATTTTATATACAGAGATGACGATTCAATTATCGATCTAGATGTTGAGTTTTCAGATTATGATAGTAATTTATTCACTATAAAGGATAATGGAAATTTAACGGAAAGGATGATTACTAATCCTCTTCCTATTACTTCTTTTGTCGAAGGTGATATAAACTTACAATTACCTCCAGATATTCTCTTTACATCAGCATATAAATTTAATACTAACCCGTGGAAATTTAACACTAATAGTCTTAAATCAAATCAGGTAAATCTTATAAATTATTTTACTGATACGTTTAATAATAAAACTTATAGTTACTATCATAATATAGGTAGAATTTACTTCTCTTCTGATATTACCAATAAAAAGAGAATAAGTTTAGTGCCTGACGACCTAAAAAGCTTTTTTAACCCAGATATTTTTAATACTGTTTGTGAAACTAGTCTAGGTATTAATTTAAACGTTTTAATTCAAGATATTTTACGTGACACTGTTAATATCTATAACAATTTTACAAGAATACCTAAATCAGATGAACTTAAAAATTATTATATTAATGAAAGGAAAGTTTCTTTAGAGGAATACCAGAAATTTCAAAAATTATCTCGTGAGGAGCAGTTGAATAAGTATGGTATTCGTGTGATTGTTCCGGCTACGCAGACATTGGCGATACTCCCAGAACTAGATGTCACTTCATCTACTAAAACTGTTCCATCCACTCTAGAGGTGTCATTGCCGGCAGTCTCATTACCGCCGGTGGGGGAGAGTTATTATGGATTTGTAGCTAGTATAGATTCTCCTAGTGCAATATTATTACCAAATCAATACGGTGCGCGTTATGTAAATGGTCGTTTTACCAAAAATTCAGGGGATGGTTATGATGAAAAACAGCTTAAAAGGATATTAAACACACCGGAAGTGAACGAGAATCAGAAGTTCTATATTACGGTGTCGGATTATCCAACAGAGAGGAGAAGTTTTAACCCGGCACCTATCGGGCTCGGAGGCGGGTATACGAGAAATATAGCCATAGATGCCAAAGACCTGTTCCCATTTCCCGGGGACCTAGAAAAAACGGAGTATGGTAGAATAGAGGTTAACGCTGAAGAATTACAGGAATTTTTAAATGGAAACTTTCCCGGACAAAAGGTACCCCCGGTGTTTGTCAACGGACGAGCATTTGGCGGAACCCAGGGAAACCCCTTTGACAGGACGCAGAGATTCAATGATCTTAGAGAGAGGGTCGGACCAACGTATTATTATATTAATGAACAACAAGTTTCTAGGTTAGAGTATGAGGCATTTCAAAACTTATCACAAGAAGAACAGTTAAATAGGTATGGAGTTCCTAAACCTCAAGTTGATATTAGTGCTCAACCTGATAATCGAACGGTTTCTTCACGAGTAGAAAATACCGATGTAAAAGTGTTTAACGATTATAAAATACCTACACCTATAGAGATAGATACGCGTAATTTTTACTTTCATAGTAACGAAAGTGTAAACTATCTATCGGTAAATAGAGTATTTTCTAAATTATTTGAACTTCAAAAAACTATTTACGATAGCATTCTAAGTAGTTAATATAAATATAATATATGTCGGCGAGTTTAGAAAATCAATTTATCTCAGATAGGTATACATCCCTTCTTCATTTAAGTGGTAGTAATCTTACCGGTGAGTTAGAAAAGGTTTATGATGGACTAGGCAATATGTCTCCATTAGAGTTATCCACAGAAAAAGTTGTTGTAAAAGGTATAGATATTTCGTTAGATACCTTTTTTCCTATAAACTCTATACTTTTTACAGCTGATAATGTCAATCCGGGTACTAGAATCTCTGATACAACTTGGGTTTTAATATCAGAAGGTAAATTTATTGCTGGGGTAGGTACTGGTAGTGACATTAACGGTGCAACTCACACTGTAACAGAAGGTGATACAGATACTGAAGGTGAGTATGATCACACTTTGACAATAGAAGAGATGCCAGCACATACTCATACACAGTCTGGCGGTAGAGGTGATA
>Ga0098060_1000841_pt1 | contig 13068 bp, 24 predicted proteins | sample 21_taG_FD_77063 | JGI IMG/M metagenome (GOLD analysis project Ga0098060, IMG submission 77063) | Marine viral communities from the Subarctic Pacific Ocean - 21_ETSP_OMZ_AT15319 metaG | ecosystem: Environmental > Aquatic > Marine > Oceanic | place: Pacific Ocean | collected 2015-01-19 | reverse complement strand
CATACTTGAATGTAGTACAGTATGTGCGTCAGTTGTTGTTAATGCACTTGATGCTGCATTGGCGTTTGTTACGAAATTTTGTACACCTATATCCGGACTATAACATCCGAATGCTGCACTTCCTTGTTGTGTTTGTATTGCCATTAGTCTATTTTATCTCTTCCTCTTTCAGAATTCACTTCCCAGCCTTTTATATTGTTTTCAGCTGCATATTTTCTTGTCATTTCTATTGCCTGACCTATCCATACTTTTTCTATTTTAGCTTTTATAGGTCTATGATTTTCACTCATAACATAAAATATAAATTCTTCTTTGTTTATTGCTCTACTTAATACATACATAATTTAACCTTTCAATACTTTTGTTAAAAATTCTTTTTTAGACGTTGCAGATACAGAATCGCTATTTACAATAGATATCTTAGGTTTTTCCGCTACCTTAATTGCTTTGTTTACTGCTTTTTTACTTCCATCTAATTTATCCCAAAAATTCTGAGGGCAGTCTTCTGTCTTGAACTTTGCTTTTACCTTTACAAAACAACCGCAATCAGTACATCGTTTTTTTACAGGATCGAAAAAGAAACAACCTCGACACATAGCTAATCTATCATAATATTGCTCATGACTTACTTGCTTAAATCCTGATAATATATTTGACCACATAAATTTAATGAAGCTTGTAATATATGATTTCTTAAAAATTTTTAACTTTTGATGTGGTTTTTGTTTATTCTTGCAATTGCATCCCATAACTATTATTCCTTTATTTTGTTTTTTTATTTATAACGTATTCTACTTTTATTTTTATTTTTGGCTCATAACTATCTGGTGTTCTATCATCGATACCGAAATATTTTGATTTATCTTTATCCATTCTTACTATAAATTCCATATCTGTAACGTTCATCATTATCTGGCCTGTTGTAGATAATATATCTTTATCGGTGGGATTTTTTACCTTGTCGACATTTCTATAAGGATTGTTTCTCATATCATTTGTATAATATGCACTAAGTCCATTTAATACATCGTATGGTGTTTTAGCACCATCTAACATATCCTGAGCGAATTTCCATCTAAGTTCTGAAGATTTCTTTGAAGGACCAGAAGTATAACCCGAATCTTTATAATCATATCCATGATTAGTTCTTACATGATTTTGTTTTCTATTTAATTTCTTAATAACAGGTTTGTGTTCTGATGTCATTTCTATTGCGTATGTATGATTTGGTGTAGCTACAAACGTATGTCCTTTAACACCAACATTCCGATCATCATCTCCTGTAAAATTCATAATTGATGTGAGTGATTCTGATGCTTTTTTGAACATAAGAGCTCGCCTAATTTTCTTGCCGTCTTCAGAAGGTTTACCTTTTTTCTTTGCTAATTTCTTTTCTTTCTCATCGGCATTAACCATAAGTGCAGAATTTATAATAGCAGTACCACAACTATTCATACCTTCAGACCAATCTGTATCATTATCAACAATGTATACCATTTCTACATCGTTAATTAGTTCTCTAACAACTTTTACATTAGCTTCATAAGGTCTATCTCTATTTTTTGCTAAAATAATCTTGTCTTGTACTATAGTATGTGCTATCGTGCATTCATTTATCATGTATGTTCTCCTATTTATATATAAATATCAAACTACTATTTAACCAATGAGGTTATGATAGTAACGTTAGGATATTTTTTCTTAAGAGCATCTACTGCCTGTATATTTCTAGGGCTGTCGTCCATAAAATATACTGGGTTATAACCTTTCTTGATTTCTTTTTCAATATAATCTGATTTCTTCTTTGGATCTCCACTACCTAATGTGACAACATAAGGTTGTATCCCTATTGTTTTGAAGAAAGAATTTATTGGAGCTCCAAGTCTTCTTGCAGTTAATATCGTAACCTTTCGTCCGCCTTTTTTTAATTGCTTGCGTAGCAAATCTACATTCTTTTTAATTAGCTTAGGACTTCGTATTTTTTTATCAAAATCTCTAAAGTCATATTCTTCACCTTTTTTAAGTCCTCTGTGCATAGCAAACTCTGCAGCATCTAATTTATATTCAGTGCCGTCTGGCCTTTTAACATATACCCATGAGTCTGATTTAACTAAAGTATCATCAAAATCAAAAACACTTAATACTCTACCTTCTCTTAATATGTCTAATAATTTAATCATGATTTGTCTAGTACATTAGAACGATTAAGTCCTTTTAGGAATTTTTTTGTTGGTACTAGTGCATTTCCTATTTCAGTACGCTTGGCACTTGTTTTTCCTTGATAGTCATCATATATATCAATTGATACTTTAGTGACATCAACATCACTGTCTCTTAAGTAGTGTTGGGTCTGATATATAAAATAGACATCTTCTTTATCACGCTTCCTGTCATACCCCTGTACGACGTGATATTGCATGTGCTTAAACATTTTACCACCTTCGTATGTTTTAAGTCTTTTGTTTGCTGCTGCAACATCGCCTCTTCCAACTCCAAAGCCCAAGCCTTGTAACGCGTCGACTACTTTGTTAGCATTTACATCCTTAACATGTTTCATTTCAAAGTTATGGTCTGTGACTTCTTGTAGTACTTTTTTTAATTTTATCATTGTTTTATCTCCACGGTAGCATTGTCATGCCAATTAAATTTAGTAAGCATTCTAATACTGAAAATATGATTCCACAAATTACTATTTGATAGAACCACCATTTCCAACCAGTTAGACCTAGTGCCCATTTTCGCAATGGAGAATTCATTGCCCAGTTGTATAGTTTTTGCTTCATATATACTTCTTCCAATTTTTTTCTGCCTTATGTGCTGCTTTTTCATAAGGATTCTTTGCATATCCTAATTTGCGATATTCTTTCATTTTCTTTTCATCTTGAGTTGCGTGTGTATATTCATGTAGTAAAGCTTGAATAACATCTTTTTCAGACTTCATCGCTATTTTGAATATCGCAATTATATTCTTTCCCCATACATATTGTGCATGATCACCTTCGTGTTCATCTCCAGGATAATCTTCTATTCCACTGTTAAAAGATAATACATTGTTATGAAATTCTACTTTAGGTGTTCCTTTTTTAGCACTACCTAAATCCTTAATAATTTGAGGGTATACTCTATCTACTATGGCTTGTATTTCTTTTTTGTTAAGACCTTCAAATAATATATCCTTCAGCTTTATCATTTTTAGCTGACATCCATTGCATCATCCCAAGTTAATTTTATTCCTTGTTTTTTTAATTGCTTGGCTGCTTTTTCTAATTTATTATCATCCATACTTCTCAAGCTAATATCCCAACCTAGTAATTTAGATAATGATTCTTCTGCATCTCTCCAACCATCCCAGCCTTTAACTCGTTTTTTACCATCGACAACTGTTCTGTAAAATCTACCTCTGCTATCTTCAAACCATATATCTATAGTTTTTATTTTGCCTTCGTTTAATATGTCTTTTAATTTAATCATTCCAGTTGTCTCCAAATATTGCTTTACCTGTCTTTTCGTATTCCTTCCATTCGGTATAAAACTTACCATTGATAAACCTATCAGCTTCTCTTCTCATTCCTTTTACATGATTTGAAAATACACCATTGTTTTGTTTACCTGCATGTTTTTTGTCTAATTTTTCTAAAGCCTTTACTGCCTTATCCAATGCACCCATTGCCCTCATACTTTTTTCATGGGTCTTTCTCATTGTGATGCCATCTTTTACGATCCAACTTTTAGCTTCTTTTAATAGGTGTTTTAGTTTCATCATATCTATTCCCATTTTCTTTGATATTTTTCTCTTTGGTCAACCATAACATATTCAACTATATCATGTTCTCCACAATGTGGACACCTTAATCTTTCTATATCACTAGCTTCGTTAATCTTCCATTCGCCACCGCATTTCTTGTTACTGCATTTGTATATATACGTGTGCCTAATGAAGACCTTGTGTGCCATTATACTATATCTTTACTCTCGATTAATGTATATGAAAATGAGTTCCCCCATACAGCTCTCGCTTCTTGGCAAATACCTAAGAATTCATGCCAATCATCATTACTTGCAATTACCTGACAACCAGCAGACCATTTATCTACATATGTAGAAGTCTTACCTTCAAGAGCAGTTGCTCTATGAATGTTTATACCATATAAGCCTGTTGTTGTACTTGATTCATCGAAGTCATAGTTTCCGTCTTTGTTCTTGTCTCTATAAACTGTGACATCTTTCTTTTGACCTAGTGCTGTATATTTACCACCGTGAAGTCTAATTTTATGAGAACCTCTGTATTGACCTGGTTTTAATATCGCAACGCCAATTTCTAACATTGGATTATCTACCCAATCATCTCCTGGATCTGTTGTACAATTATATTCATTGTAATGCCAATTACCATCCTCGTCTTTATAAGATATAGTCATAGTGTCATCAAACTTATTAGTCACTTCCGTTCCTGTTGCACTATTTCTAACACCTATAATATTTACATCGTAATTATCATTCTCAAAGTACTTGTACCCTTTTGCATCCATTACTGCTTTGATTTTTTCTCTTGAGTATTTCATTTGCTTTTATCTCCTTATTTTCTACCTGCAAATTTTTCTAGGCCTGCTATTCCAAAACAGCCTAGAACGACCATAACAAATGAATTGTATATAGCCTCGTTTATTACTAAATCGTTACCAGCCCATCCTGTTATGATATCTGCTAACATTACTATTACCATTACTACAAATGCACAAAAACCTATTATAGATTTTTCGTTATATTTATTGTCGTCTTTGAATATTTCTTTCCAACCCATTTTGTTTCTCCTTAAAATAATTCCATTATTATTTCGTCAATTTTACCTTGTACTTCTTTCTTTGTTGCTTCCATTTGCATCATAATATTTGCTTGGTACCTATGAATCTCTTCATCTCCATTATATATTACTATTGTTGGTACAACTACTATTTTATATTTACCGGCAGCTTTTGTATCTGAAGCAATATCAATAAACTTAGTATCGCAATCGCTTAACTGATTAACCCACGTTACTTTATTGGCTTCATTAAAATTTGCATTAAATTGTACTACGCATAACCCATCGCCATTTCCGCATGGAGATTGACCGCTAGCAGAGTGCGAGAGAATCATTAGTAATATTATCAATAAATAACCTGCGAATATTTTTACTGTTGTTTGATCTTTTTTCATAACTAATTTCTTTTCCTATCTATTGGTCCACCCTTCACATATCTAATGCTATCTGAGGTGCCGTCTTTATACTCTAATCTATCAAGTTTATATAGTATTGCATCTATATCTTGCTTGATAGTATCTACATCTTGTTGAGTTTGTTCTATTATACAAAACATACTATCTTGATATTCTATATCTTCTTTGGTTGGGACCCATACTTCTTCTTCAGTCACTTCATCTTCTTCTTCAATTATTGCTGGTACTGTAGATGGGGCTAATACGCTTGCAAGTACTAGAGTACTTATTAGTAGCGCTATTATAACCATTATTGTTGAACGTGAGGTTAAACATATATTTTTGTTTGTAAAATTCATAAGATTATCTCATTGCATCTATCTTATCATTTAACTTTTCAAGCTGTTCTTTGATTTCTTTTACATCTTCTTGAGTAGTCATGATAGTTTGACGTACTAATTGATCTTTCATATCAAATTCCATTCTGGTAATCTCTGCAGGTGGTGGTACCGGTAGCTCTCTCGCTTCAGCAATATCTGCTTGAAGCATGAACCACATGCTAATTACAGTAGCCATTGCTGCTCCTATACCTACAAGGGTTTTTATACTTACCTTAAATCCTGTGTCTTCGTTTAACTCTTTTGCCATTTTTCTTCCCTTAAAATACTCTATAATTTATACCTGCACTAAAACCGTGCCATTCGCGATTCCAATATTTATTATATGTTCCTTCTACAAATAATCCTAAATTTTTATTTACCCAATGGCCGAATACAATTCCGCCAGAATAATCTAACCACTGACCCTCATTATATTTATGATATGAAAATTCTCCACCTGCATCGTAATGATATGGCATGATATTACCCCAAGCATGTAACCAACTTTTCTTCTCATATTTATAATAATCAAATCCAATTACTAATGAATGTTGGATTGTATTTTCTAATTCGTTTCTTTTCTTTTCTGTATAATCTGCTAATACTTCTGGTATCACAACTGCTTCCCAAACTTCTGCGCTTGTAGCAACTGAATTACCAGATGGGTCAAAATATTCTGCACCACCTTGTCCATCAAATTCAACTGTATATCCTTCTTCGATTGCTAAGAATGTATAATGTATATTGTTGTTTGATAATAACCATTCTTCTAATGGGTCGTAACCATAAGGTTCTGCTAATCTTTGAGCTGCTCCAAAATTAAATGATAAGTTATCTACTTTTTGAGATCGATATATTAGTCTTTGAGAAGCTTCAAAGTATTTTATATCTGCAAAGCCATCTTCAAGATATTCTAATTTTATAAGAAAGTGTCTGAAGCAAAACTTTTCAGTACAACCATCACTTCCTACATATCTAATAAAGTGGTGTTGGTCTAAATAAGTTTCACCCTGTTGTCTTTTATACTCTCCTTGAAATAAGAATTCTATTTTATTATTCCATCTTCCAATTCCTGCTGCATCTGAGAATGTATTTTCTGTACCAGTCTTAAATCTTTCTTTATTTTCATACCCAAATTTCTTAATCTTTCTTATACCAAATAGTATTGAATAATCATACGGTGTTTCATTAACAGTCTGCTGCAATCCGTTTGTTACAGAATAAGCATCTTCATCGGATAATGATGTACCACCATTCACAGCACCATACACAGTACCAAACTTAAATAAATCTTTTATCTTTATTTGAGAACCTGTATGTTCTTGTGCGGTAACCAATAAAGGTAAGCAAAACAATAAAACTAATAATTTCTTCATAATTGTCTCCTATAAATACTGTTTCCATTGGCTATATGTTGGTGCTTTCATTCTAGGAATTGCTAGAACTTGGTCATCTTTCAGTTTGTTTTGAGCATCTAACCAATTACTACTTCCAGAAGTTATTTGTATTGCCCACTTCTTTGTCATATTAACTGCATATAAACCTCCTGGTAAGCCTACCAAGAATGTTCCTTTTGGTGCTTTTATATATCCTTTGTCTGCAAAGTTAAGTGCACCGACAATGCCGCCACTTGGCTTTTTATTAAACTTCAACATTGCATCTTTTTTTAATAAAAACGCAGCTTCAATTCCTTCTTTTATTAAATTCCTTCTCCACTTTGAATCATTAAATTTAGTCATATTATTCCTCTTTCAAACCAGCCATTGCAAAAGTATATTTTTCTTTAGTTAATCCACTCATCAGTGTTCCTGCGAGCCCCATAAGATAGCTTCCAGCCACACCCTGTTTGTATACATCATTCCAAGCATCCATGTAAGCTTCTTCACCATATTTCTTAATATCTTTTTGTAAATCTTTTACTTCTCTTGGGTCAATTTTTCCAGCTTTATGTAAAGGTATAATAACCTTTTTATATATTAAATCTTGAGCTTTTCTATCAAAATAACTACCTGAAGGTACGGGCATTTCATAAGCTTTCTTTATTACTGATTTATATTTTTTTATCAATCCTTTACTAGCTAGCATTTGTAAGACTCTCCAATTTGTCCAGCCTTCGGAGCCTAGTCTTACTCTACCTTCGTTTAATATATCTGTTAATTTTATCATTTTCTTTTTCCTCTTAATTTTGATATTCTGTTCCGTCGCTATGCTGTACAACTGCTTTTAGTAATGCTTTTGTATCAACATAAACAACAAAGCCCATGTGAGTCCATTGGTTTCGCTCTCTTACGCCCATATGTACTTGAGATACTCCAACTTTTTCATAATTTTTAGGTTTTTTCTTCCAACCCGTCCACTCTCCTGTTACGTATTCCTCTTCTGTAATAGAATACCTTTGTGGGTCTTTGCCTTTCCAGAATTTAACAAGCTTGTGTTGGTCTCGCTGCTTTTTTGAGGGCTTTTTTGTACCATAAATCATTACACCTGAGTAGAATGAGTGGTATCGAGTATGTCTTAGTACGTTTTCGTCGTTTTTTATCTTCATTATTTTACTAGTTGCTGAACTTATACTACTAGCAACGGCATCCCAACCGAATTCCTTAAAAACCTTTGCAGCAAGGCTTTTATTTTCTGGAGAATCGATATATACATTTTGATGTTGACTAACCCATGGAGCTTCTACCAATAGGTCTTTTAATTTAATTTTTGTCATTGTTTTATCACCCTCGTCGTAAATTGTTTATCGTTATATATAAGTATCATATTGTATACTCCATTCGGCCAACCAGCCAAACTAATTCTCTTAGATTTTTCAGAAATTATCTTTCTTCCATTTATATCATAAATCTCAACTTCTATATCTAATCTTGTTTCTATGTTTATCATATCTCCTGTAGGATTTGGATAAACAACTATTCCTAATGAAGATATATCTTCTATTGATGTTGGCCAACCTAATTGGCAGTAGTCATACATCTGTACACATGACGCATCCCAATCTGTAGTACAGCAATAATCGTCTACTGAGATTACCCAAGCATAACATCCATCATTTAACCAATAAGGAACTCCAGGTCCTCCATAACATCCTGCATTATATAAACATGCTGCTGAATCAGATACATTTGCTAATGGATTGTAATTATAAGCTGCAACATCTGTACAACCAACTATTGGAGTTATACATGAATTGTCATCATAACAAGCATTAGGATTATAGTTTACTGCTAATGAATCTGTACAGCCACCAATATAACAACAGCTATTATCTAGTGTATTTGCTAACGGATCGAAATTTAGAGCTGCATTATCTGTACATCCATAAATAAATGTTATACAACTTCCATTGTCAGTATTTGCTAATGGATCGTAATTATACATTGTAGAATCTATACAGCCGTATACGAAAGGTTCGCATGAACCATTATCAGTATTAGCTGATTGATTATAATTGTACATAGTCGGATCAGTACAGCCATAGATAAATGGTACACATGAACTATCATCTACATTTGCCAACGGATCGTAGTTGAACATTGTTTGATCTGTACAACCAGGTATTGGATATATACAACCTGAATTTGTATTAGCTAAACTATCGAAATTAAGTGCTGTTGGATCTGTACAACCAATTATAACTGGTACACAAGTTGAATCGTCTGTGTTAGCAGCTGGGTCATAGTTAAACATTGTTGGATCAGTACATCCTAAAATTGGATAAATACATCCATTATTTGTATTTGCTGTAGAATCATAATTTAATGCTGTTGCATCTGTACATCCTATTATTACAGGAATACATGATAAATCATCTGTATTCGCCTGAGCGTTAAAGTTAAAAGCTAATGGATCAGTACATCCTAAGATTACAGGAATACATGAACCATTATTTGTATTTGCTAATGGATCGTAGTTAAATGCTATTGGGTCTGTACATCCGAATATAATAGGAATACATGTTCCATCGTCGGTATTAGCTGCTGCATTGTAATTAAACATTGTGTCGTCCATACATCCAAGTATTACTGGAATACATGATAATTGATCATTTGTATTTGCAACTGGATTAAAGTTAAATGCTGTTGAATCCATACAACCAATTATTACTGGTACGCAAGTACTGTCATCTACATTAGCTAAAGGATTATAGTTAAACGCTAAACTATTTGTACACCCTAAAACTATTGTAGTACATGCTGTAGGTGTGTTTGCTAATGGGTCATAATTTAATGCTGTTGAATCCATACATCCGTATACTGCTGGAATACAATAATCTCCACAAAACGGTAATGCCGAATAAGTTGTCCAAAATGGCCCATCAAAACTTTGAAGGGCTCCTAAACCATTATTTGAAAATGGATTTGTTCCTTCTTCTAATAATATAACTCCATTTGCATTTGTTAGTGTAAACGAGTTCTGCATTGTTTGAAAAGCAGTTTGTTGTGGGTCTGGATTTTGTGCGTTAGGAACTTCAAAGTAATAAACTGTTACTGGTTTATCAGTTTCTAATAATAATGGAAACGATTGACTATAAGAACCTGGTCCCATAGTAAATGTCCAAGTATTAGTTCCTTGACTAACTCCTATATAAGAATTACCCCAACCATCTGCTGCATCGTCTTCTATTATTAAGGTATAATTACATGAATCAACTATATCCATTTGAGTTGCTAATGGGTCATAATTCCATGAAGTAGAATCTGTACAGCCAAATACATTTAAGTTTGTACATGAACTATCATCTACATTAGCTAATGGATTATATTCTTGATATGCTGGGTCTAAACAACCGGGTATGCTAACTGGTCCTGCACATGGAACTCCTGATAGTGGAGTTGAATAAGCTGTATTGCCGAAATTAACACCTACATTAGATGTTCCATCTGTCCAAGTTCCTCCTGAAAGATATGTTATAGTATCGCCATTGCAATCATATATAACTACTTCTCCTTCTGTACCAGCAGCACCAGTACCCATCATACCATCACCATATGAATCAGTTAATATCATTTCAAAGCCTGCTGTAGATGATACGCAGAAGTTATATGTATATGTTACGCCTATATCATTGTAAGTATAAGTCCCTGATGGAGTTGATACTCCAGGACCAGAATTAGTAACCATTGTCCAACCAGTTTCCTGTGGCCAGTTATCTAATGTAATTTCCATTGTAATTTGATGTTCTGTTGCTGGGTCACATGTTGTACCTCCACATGAACCATCATCTATTGTAGCCCAAGGATTATAAGATATTGCTGATGAATCCGTACAGCCTTCTATACATGAAGTTGGAGTATAAAATATAGTATCTGAGAATGAGCCGTCTATATATTCTACTACTGCGTAATGTTCTACTGACCAGTTAGGTGGCATTTGCCCATTACCAACTGCTACTGCGTGGCCATTCAAACCATTTGAAGCCGGCCAATTTCCTCCAAAAAATTGTGACCAACCATTTTCATCTCCAATATGAATACCTGTAGCATTGCATCCAGGATTTGTTATATCGCTTTCCCATTCGAATTGTATTGCTGCTTGAGAGCCCCAACACATTTGATATGCATTAGTACTAATAAAGCCTGTACATGGAGGATAGGTACATGACCCATCATCTAATACTGCTGTAGGATTCCAGTTTTGTGCAGTTGAATCAGTACAGCCTAAGGGTAAACCTGGTCCACAATCTGGCCAGCCTAATGTTGTATAATATCCTGTTGTATATGTTCCACTAAAAGACCAAGCTGTATCTGTACCACATTCAATTACGTTAATACTTGCACCACCATCACCATAAGTATCTCTAAGTAATACTACATAGTTTTGCATTGGTGGTAAACATATTGTATCGTAATAATTTGTATTTGCTGTTGAATAATAACCTGCAGATACTTGTGCTATTGTATCTCCAGCACTTATACCAGGGTATTGATGTGCAAAAACCATCCAATATGTTTCACTTGGATAGTTATCTGTTTCTATATTTATTACTACATCTACATTACCTGCTGGGCATTGTCCATAACCAAATAAAGATAATGATATTAGTAATAATAGTAGTTGTAGTTTTTTCATATCTCAAATCCCAAATTGCAAATCATAAATCTAAATTTAGATTTTTCCCATTTTATTTCTAATACTGTGAAAGTACCAACCCTGCATTCAAGGTAGTACTTTTCTTTTTTATTACCTGCATCGAATCCGTTAATCCAATTCATAACATTTTCTCCTTTGTTTTATCTTTTACAAGAATTAGAACCGCATGGTTTGCATCGTCTAACATTATATGCCCAAACACCAGCTCCTGCTAATAATATAGTCCCCCACATTAAACTTACACCAAATGTACATCCAGCACCAACTGCTAATACATATCCACCATAACATTTACAGTGACATAATATTAAATCATACATTGACTTGTTTTTATGATACTCAGCTACTAACTTTTCATCTAAATCTGTTTTATCTAAAACTTTTTTTACTAATTTCTTTGCCATTTTTAATCTCCAAATACTTGTTTTTTGCCACCGTAATATTCATATGCGTGACCTTCTGTTTTTAATTGTTCGTTAATACACATAGAGTTTCCATCTACGTCTTGTATAAATATCTCTCCAAGTACTCTACCGTACTTACCTACTCCATGACTTTTTAATCTAAAAAATCCTGGCTTTGAACTTACCTTTTCAAGTAATTCTTTATTACGTTCTTTAGCTTTGAGACCTTTGGCCTTTTCTTCCAAATCTCTCGTACGTGACTCCCAAGTGTCGATACCCATATAGCGGATCCTTTTCTTAACCCATATATCGAAACCAACGTCAATAAGAGCATCAATAGTATCACCATCTACCACTCTCTCTAATTTTGCTCTGTATATATATTTATCCATAACTTTATCTTAATGTGAAGTATATTGTTGGTACTGCTTCTGCTGGTTCTTCTGGTTCCCAATTCTTTTCATAGTAATTAGATGACTTTTTCATATCAACTATACCTTGTTCTTCTTCAATAAACTCTAATACTCGATTCCAAACAGATGTAGGAATTTCTCCTCTCATATGAGACCATTTAGCTCTAAATTCTCTACCATTCCTGTCTGATACTGATACTGGTGCACTTGTGATTTGTCTTAAACCTTTTTCGATTATATCTAATTGACTCTTTAAAGTTTCCTTACCAGAAGAATCTACAGAATATTCTTCTAATGATTTGTTAGTAGACTTCTCATATTCAGTATACTTATCACCATATGGTTTGAACCAACGTTTTGGTCCTGGATCTGTTGGATAGAATCCAGAACTTTCTTTTAATATATCTTTTAGTTTAATCATTAGTTCCAATGGTCTCCAAATATTGCTTTACCTGATTTCTTAAATGCATCCCAATTGCTCCAAAACTCTGAGCCTGGATTCATTACAAATTTACCAATAGCATTATACATTTTATTTGATTCTTTTTCAAACATTTCAGCGTTAGGTTTATTCCTATGTTT
>Ga0098060_1000838_pt1 | contig 13076 bp, 16 predicted proteins | sample 21_taG_FD_77063 | JGI IMG/M metagenome (GOLD analysis project Ga0098060, IMG submission 77063) | Marine viral communities from the Subarctic Pacific Ocean - 21_ETSP_OMZ_AT15319 metaG | ecosystem: Environmental > Aquatic > Marine > Oceanic | place: Pacific Ocean | collected 2015-01-19 | reverse complement strand
TTACAACATCGAAACCGGCGAAATTGAACAGTCTCCAATGGCGTATGTGGCCAATTGTTTTGCTCATAGAGATCTGTTAGCTATGGTTGAGCCCTTCGGGATATATGCTGCAGCACCAGATGTAGCATGGAGTATGGCTATTAAGTCTTGTGGTTTCCCTATTAGTTTTAATCCCAAAGCCCGAGCCTATCATCTCGGCGATCGAAAGGATAACAGAGAATGATTCATGAGACAGCAAATATATACGACACAGCGACAATAGGTGATGGAACCAAGATCGGAGCGTTCGCTGAAATCGGCAATAATGTTATCATAGGTGATAATTGTTCGATTGGATGTGGAGTCTTCATTCCGGAGAACGTCATAGTTGAAGAAAATGTATTTATTGGACCACATGTAGTGTTTACGAACGATAAATACGCCCCTTCTAGAGGGAAGTGGCGCGATGAACCGCCAACACGTGTAGAGAGCGGCGTATCCATAGGTGCTAATTCCACAATCTTACCTAATTTGACGATTGGCGCCAATGCAAAGATCGGTGCCGGCAGCGTGGTAACTAAAAATGTCAACAATAATAGCGTCGTCGTCGGAAATCCCGCTAAACCATTAAAACTTGGGAGCTAAAAATGAGTAAAATAAACACAAAATATACTACCGCTTTGGTAACAGGAGGAGCCGGCTTCATTGGAAGTCATCTAGTTGCTCGACTCTTACGCGAGGGTTTACGGGTTGTTGCTTTGGACGACTATTCGTCCGGAAAAGATGAAAACCTAGCTCACTTGACGGGGGACACTAGACTTTCGATAGAAAAATGTGATGTGACTGACTATGAGAAGTTGGAGAAAATCTTTGCACAGTATCAGTTTGATGTGGTGTTTCATAATGCAGCCTCGAAGAAAAATATATGCCTAAAAGATCCCAAGAGAGATTTGGAAGTAAACGGCGCCGGCGCATATAACATTTTACATTTGTCGAGAGAATATGGTGTCAAAAAAGTAGTTCATGCGTCGACAGGTTCGGTTTATGGTGAAGCTCAATATTTTCCACAAGATGAAAGTCATCCCCTCGTGCCTCTTTCTTTCTATGGAGTGAGTAAACTCGCCGGCGAAAAGTACTGTAAGATGTTTAGTGAAGTTTTCGGACTGGATACCACGGTCTTAAGATATTTTCATGTCTATGGACCCAACCAAGAGAGCGATGATGATCTAGGAGGCGTGGTGGCAATTTTCAAGAAGAGAGCATCCCAAGGACTTCCACTTATGATACATGGTGATGGCACACAACAGAGGTCCTTTACACATGTAGATGATGTAGTGGGCATCAACTTGTTTGTCGCAGAAACTGACGGCACAAAGGGCGAGGCTTATAATTGTGCATCCGGAGTTAATGTTACCATTAATGAATTAGCGCATGCAGTTCGCGATAATTGCAATCAAGACATAGAAATTCTTCATGATGAATGGCTTACAGGAGATATCAAAGTATTTGACGTTGACAATTCCAAGCTTACAGACATGGGCTTTGAGTTTAAGGTGTCATTCGATGATGGTTTAGCGGATCTCCTAGATCTCCGCGACACCCCCTAGTCACAGTGACCATGCAACGCCCAGAGGGATATGGAAGGTACTGGAGTAAGACCAAGTACAAAAACAGAGATTTTATCGAATGGTACAAATGGATGTACCAGAGTCGACTTAAGATTAATGAAGAATTTATTAACTGGGTTCGCTCTCATGATGTCAAGTCAATCGCGGATTTCGGTTGTGGGATTGGAATTGGATTTGAATCTGCGTTCAAGGATAGAGAATATATTGGAGTTGATATATCCCAACGAAATATTGATTGGTGTAACCAGACCTACACTAATCCGAAGCACAAATACTTGTATATGGATTTTATTCAAGAAGACCTTCCTCAAAAAGCTGAGGTTTCAGTGTGCAACGGAACGTTGGAGAATGTCTGGAATATTAACAGCGCCCTAGAGAGCATGGTAAGGAATTCAAGCAAGTGGATTTACGCATCGTGTTTTATGGGGTATCACCCAAACTTGGAATCTCATCAGTATAATTGGGTGCCCGATAAAAAGGTATACTCGTCTTTAGTATCTCCTATTGAGAGTACTAGAGTCTTGGAGAACTTGGGATGTACAGAAATACAGATTTTTCCATCTAAAAAGGGCGACGCGCCCGAAGCTGGAGAGGAAGCTATAATAATAGCAAAGGTTAATTAAGATGATTTATTTTATACTATCATGTGCAAGATCAGGATCAACTTCCTTGTCTCATATTCTCCATACAGGGACCAATGGGTCTTGTATTTGTGAACCATCGCCCAATCTCAATGTTGAGACTCGGAAGGCTATGGATGGGAAACTTAACAAGAGAGAAAAAAGTCAATTGATCCATAAGCTAATTGGTCCTCGCGTAAATCAGTATAAGAATGGTGCGACCATATATGGAGAGAAAAATGTAACGTATGCCCCATTTATTCAAGAATTATACGAAGCGTTTGACTGTAAATTTATCTTTCTGAAGCGGGATGGGCGCGACGTCGTTAGGTCTCTCATCAATTGGCATAATGAAAAGTTTGGGGATATCTATCTAGAATGTAAGGACCCCGGACAGTTGTCTCCTGTTGCTTTAAACGCTCGGAAAAAAATGGGAAACCGTCTAGATACCTCCGATTACTCGCGACCTCGTCCTGGCACACGGGACCCCGTGCATAAAGAGTGGGAGAACTTATCTAGGTTAGAGATGTGTGCGTGGTACTGGTCGTATATCAACGAACTATATCTGGAGAATCTGCAGAAGATTCCACGCGATCGCTGGATCGAGATAGACTACTCAAGCACTCCGGAACAAAAAGTACTAGAAGTAGAGAAAAGTTTTGATTTCTTGGGACTACAAGGTTTCGATGTCAATAGAGTAAAAAATATGCTTGGAACACAGATTAATTCTTTAGAATATCGCGGACACGCCTCCGGCAGATTCCCACACTGGAAAGAGTGGGAAGAAAACCAAATGAAGCAGTTTGAGAGATTTGCCCTAAAGACTATGATTCGGTTAGGGTATGATGAATAAAAGAATTATGGAGTTCAGCGAGGTCACAAATGAATGATATGATGTTTCTGGATGGCACCAGTTATACCAGACTAATAGAGAATGTTGATGCGAATCTTGTAACATTTAAAGATATTATCAACAACAACTACGATAAGAATCGTAGGTCTTTTTGTATTCGCCACGACGTTGACAATGCAATGCTTCAGAACTCCCTTAATTTTGCAAAGATAGAAAGACACCACAACTGGACGTCGACGTACTTTATAAAATACACATCAGATTATTTCGATTTTTCTCAAAGATTTGTGGATTCTTGTCGGGCCCTTGTTGATCTTGGACATGATCTAGCGCTCCATGTTGATGTCATACAATTGTATATGGACCTTAAGCGGAAACATGGCAAGGTCGATTTGCTAGAGGTCCTAGAGAAGCCGCTTAATTTCTTAAGAAATCAGGGGTTCGAAATCCTAGGCGCTGCAGCCCATGGTAGTCCAGAAAACTACATTTATGCTTTGAATTATGAATTCTGGAAAGAATTTGATTCTACTAAAAATGAAGCAACCGGAAATTTGAGCTTTGATAAGAAAATATCTCTTAAAGAGCTGGGTCTTCTCTATGAGGCATATTTTTTAAAATATAATTATTATATTACTGATTCGATGGGCAAATGGACCGGCACAAACATTGATAAGAGAGAAGTGGTTCCCTATGAAAATAGCATGATCTTCGGCGCTGACAATATGGGCAAAGCAGCCTTCAAGGAATTCGAACAGCGGGATAAAGGAATGTTGCAGGTACTAATCCACCCATCAAAACGCTGGCGAGTAAGTCGCTACTAAGAGGTGATAATATGTGCTCGTTTATAGGAATTATATCAGACAAGAAAGCTTTGCTGGATAAGGTTGAAAATGAACAAGACGGGATGTTCTCTAAATTAAGAAGCCGCGGTCCTGACATACAGACGTTTAAGAGAGTAAGCGATGATATTCTCCTAGGTGGGTTTGTGCTCTCAATTACAGGAGATGCAACGCAACCTGTTTTAAAAAATGACGCATGTCTTTTATGGAACGGGGAGATTTATAATTGTCCTGATGAGTACGAAAGCGACACTCAATTCTTAATAGACTATCTGAACGCTGGGGGAATCGACAAGCTCACTGAAACCACCCAACCCGAAGCCGGCAAGATAGTGGCATCTTTAGACGGGGAATATGTTATCAACTATATTAAAGATGGGCTACTACACATCATAACAGATGATTTTTTTACAAAGCCCATGTGCTACTATCTCTCAAATGACACCCTCATTTTTTCGAGCTATGAGAGTGGAATTCGGGAGGTGGTACCCACTGCGCAAGTTGTACATGGGCTTCCCAATACGCACTATATATTTGACCTTCATAAGAAGGAGCTGGTATCTCAAACAGAAATATACAAATGGGACTTTGAACCTCGCTATGACACCTATGACCTATGGAACGAAGCTTATACTTTATCGGTAGCTAAGAGGTGTAAAACAAGCAAGAAGCTCTTCCTCCCCTTAAGCTCAGGGTATGATTCAGGTGGTATATGCTCTGAGGTTTTGCATTTAGATATTCCGTGCACAATGTATTCTTATGTGGGTATCGAGAATCGTAAGATTCTGACCCAGAGACAGGCATTGATTAGGCAAAAGAAAAACGAACATATTATTATAAACCCACTGCCAAACTTCGAATCTAACTTCACTGATTTTGTTGACAAAGTGGAAAACTGGATTGGTTACCATTACGATGGCACGCCGTATTTAGACATTTATCATGCCTATTCCTGTTTCGCTCATTTCTTAATTTGCACCCATGCGAAAAAGACAGGTCATGATGTATGTCTTTCAGGACATGGTGCAGATGAGATCTATTCAGACTATTACTCTCCTCGAACCAAAGGGGTGTCTGTAGTGAATGGTGATTATACAGGATGGAGAAAGAAGTGGCCGAATTTTGATATGGGCTACGGAAGAAATATTTTAGGAATGTTTGACCGAACTGCTGGAGCCGTCGGAATTGAAACTCGGTACCCGTACTTGGACAAGGAAGCTGTTCAGAATTTTTTATGGTTGACCGATGAGCTTAAGAACAGGCAGTATAAACAATGTCTACACCAAAATATGGAAATGCGGAACTTTCCATTTGATAATCTTAATTTGAAAGTAGGATTAAGAATTTTTTCCAATGATACTCACAACCAGTTGTTTAAAAGCACACTAAAAGAGTATTATAATAAAAACAACTTAAAACGCCCTGCATGGATAAAGGGTTACTAATTTCTGAAAATATCATTTTTAAAGTGTTATAGTATGTTCATATAGGAGTTGCTATGATTGATGTATTAATGTTGGCACGTAATGACTGGGCAAACACCGGTTATAGATTTTCAAAGTGTCTGGAATTATTAGGACTAAGGGTTCTATACCTCAAAGGCTGCGCGCACCGCTTTGGATACCCACAGCAGGCGCCGGTAGATGTGTCATTGAATCAGATGTACGAAAAGTATCCCGTCAAGGTGAGTGCGCCCCATTTTGGGAGTCTCGCCAGAGCAGCCAATACACTTCATTATATTGCTACATCCTATATCGATACCGGCATTGATCTTACGGAAAAAAACGTTGTTGTGCAGCACGGAGGCAGCACCTATAGGATTGAACCCGACCGCGCCAACGAAACTTTCAACTCTTTTGCTTCCGCTGCTATAATTCAATGCCCGGACCTTTTAAATTTGGGAGCAAAGAACGAACATCTTATCTATTACCCTGTTGACACTCATCTCATTCAACCCCATTATCGCACAGATGGCGGAAAGATCACTATTGGGCATTTTCCAAGTAGTCCTCAAAACAAGGGAACGGCAAAAATACTTGAAGTGATTGAAAAGATGCGGCAGGACCCCTCCATAAGCGAAAAGTTTGAGTATGTTGGAGTGACGAATCCCCATGGAACCGGACATCAGGTCTCGTGGGAACAGAACATAGAGAGAATGAGAAATTGTGATATTATTATCGAGACTCACCAACCCTCTTTGAATCTGGACGGACGCGGAAGTAAAGTGTTTGGTGAGTGGGGCAACACAGCGATTGAAGGTGCTTCCCTAGGAAAATCCGTGATAACGAATTCGTTAACTACGGACTACTATAGTCAAGAATATGGCGATATGGGATTACATATTGCTAATGATGAAGAAGCCTTGGTTTCAAATCTATATGAATTAGTGCATATGGGGAGACAGAAAGTTTTAGAGGATGGCGAAAAGACTCGCGAATGGGTAGTCAATAATCATAGTATGGAAGCGACGGCGATTCGTTTATGGAATCGAATCTATTCTAATTTCTTTCCTGAGAAGTGGACCGACTCGGTACCCACAATGACGAACCTGCACACGGAAGTGGAAGAATGGTGTTCCTTAAAATTTGAAAAAGGTCGTTTGGTGGACTTGGCTATAAAATAATGATACCCTTGTTTGATCTACGTCGTGTAGTCCACCCATATTTATTTTCCTTGAATGATGCTTTTGATGAGACTGTCAAAAGTTGCGCCTTCATTAATGGACCCGCAGTCAAAGAATTTGAGGAACAGTTTGCTAATTACCTAGGCGCAGAACATGCCCTGGGGGTCTCTAGCGGAACTGACGCGCTTCTAGCTATATTTATGTCTCTAGGGCTGGAGCCCGGAGACGAGGTGCTTGTAACACCCTTTACTTTTGTCGCGTCAGCTTCTTCTATAGTTAGAGCTGGGCTTAAACCGGTATTTGTAGATATAGATGAGAACTCTTTTCACCCCTCTGCTGAACAATACGCCCGAGCAGTAGGACCCAAGACAAAGGCAATCCTACTTGTTCACCTATTTGGGATTCCGAATGACATGGATGCCATCACCACAGTGTGTCGCGATCGCAATTTGGTACTTGTAGAGGACTGCGCGCAGTCGCTAGGGACAGAATGGAACGGACAAAAGGTAGGAACTTTTGGAGACGTTAGTGCCTTTAGCTTCTTCCCAGCAAAGAACCTGGGGTGTTTTGGTGATGGCGGCGCTATTGTTACTAACAATGCCGAGTTAGCAAGCACTATCCGTACGGTTAGGTCCCACGGCGCCCCCACCAAATACAATACACAGATGGTGGGGGGTAATTTTCGCTTAGACACCCTTCAAGCGGCGATCTTGAAGGTTTTATTACCAGCATTACCCCAATGGCTTACCAAACGCCAAGAAAATGCCGCTTATTATTTAAAGCACCTTCGACCCACCGCCACTCTCAGCCTCCCGGAGTCTATTGAAGGGCACTCGTGGAATCAATTCACTCTTCTTTCTACTCGTCGGGATGAATTAAAACAGCATTTAAATGAAAATGGCATAGGAAATGCAGTATACTATCCTCTGCCTCTCCATAAACAGCCATTGTTTATGGATGAGATGTTGGTGCTACCTAACGTAGAGAAACTATGCAACCACACATTATCAATTCCTATTTACCCGGGTCTCACAGAGGAAGAGCGAGAATTTATAGTACAGACAATTAATTCTTTTGAGGAACAGAAATGAAAAGATTTGGACTAATTGGAGCAGCTGGCTACATTGCTCCGCGTCATATGCAGGCAATCAAGGAGACTGGCAATAACCTAGAGGTCGCCCTCGATCTCCATGATTCGGTAGGAATTCTAGATCGCTATCATCCTGAAGCCTCTTTCTTCACAGAAATCGAACGCTTCGATCGGCATATTGATAAGTTACGCCGGCGAGGTAAGGGATTGGACTATATGTCTATTTGTTCTCCCAACTATCTTCATGATTCTCATATTCGTATGGCTCTGCGTAATGACTGTGATGTGATTTGTGAGAAGCCGATCGTTCTTAATCCTGATAATCTGGAATTCCTAGAGATCATAGAGCACGAAACAGGGAAGAAAGTTAATAATATCTTGCAGCTTCGACTCCATGAGTCGATTAAAGAGCTAAAGAAGACAATCGATCCCAATAAAACTTATGAGATTGATTTATCTTATATTACATCACGCGGCTTGTGGTATCATTATTCATGGAAAGGCGATGAAACTAAATCCGGTGGACTCGCTACAAACATCGGCATCCACTTTTTTGATATGTTAATTTGGATTTTTGGGGATGTAGTTGAAAACAAGCTCTATCTTTCTGAAGATGACGCGATGTCAGGACATCTCCGCCTAGAGAGAGCAAACGTCAAGTGGTTCCTGAGCTGCAATGAAGAATATGTCCCAGCTGCCTCCCGCGCCCAAGGAAATAAAACCTTTCGATCTTTACAAATTGGAGAGGACTCGTTCGACTTTAGTACTGGCTTTACCGACCTTCATACAAAAGCCTATCAGCATATCTTGTCCGGTAATGGATTTGGGATTGCAGACACCAAGCCCTCTGTAAATCTGTCCCATGCCATTCGAGAATGCCCGGTGGTGCCCCTGGACGACCAGTCGCATCGGTTTTTAAAGGAATAAGGAATATGCAAATAGGGATTATTGGAAATGGTTTTGTAGGAAATGCCCTTCACGAAGGGTTTAAGGATCACTATGAAGTTTTTGTGTACGATAACAATCCTTTACGTTCCCTCAATTCACTCCAAGATATTAATACATTAGAGACAGTATTTGTGTGCGTACCTACGCCCATGACGACGACGGGAGCAATCGACCTCTCAATACTCAAGACTGTCCTGGGAACGCTTCAAAGTAATAAAACAATTGTCATTAAGTCAACTGTCACCCCGGCCGCGGCGACAGAGATTATCGAAATGTATCCGGGACATCAGCTGGTATTTAATCCGGAGTTCTTAACTGAGAGAACCGCGGTTGAGGACTTTAAGAACCCGAGCCGCATCGTCCTAGGTGGACCCCGCTCTTCTGTCCAGACCATCAAAGAGTTGTATCTCCCTTTATTCCCCCACGTGGAATATATTCAAACAGATGCGAAGACAGCCTGTTTCATCAAATATATAGCGAATTGTTTTTCCGCGATTAAAATTTCTGCGATGAATGAGTTTAAACAAATCGCTGAAAGTGGTAACATTGATTGGGAGCAGACGCTCGAAGGATTTCTAGCCTCTGGTTGGGTTAATCCCATGCACACACAAGTTCCCGGACCTGATGGTAGTTTGGGCTTTGGGGGGAAATGTTTTCCCAAAGACATCAACGCCATCATTACCTATGCTGAGAGTGTGGGTGTTGATCCCAAAGTCCTTTGGGCAGCCTGGGAGAAAAATTTGGAGGTCCGAAAAGAAAGGGATTGGATGAAGATCCCTGGAGCCGTAACCTCCACAGATAAAAATTTATGAGTTTAGATAGGAGAAAAAGATGAATTTATCAAACCAAGCAGTTGGTGCCCTGATGATGGCACTACAGAAATCACTCTTTGAGCAGAGTGATATCGTCCCCACGTTACAAGAAATGGATTTTGTAACAGACCCAGGAGACCCGACAGGGAACACTCTAATGGTCGCTAATCCCCCGGTAGTCTCTCTTGAGGGAGTCGGAACACCGGACAATGGTACAGAAGTTAACTTTGAAGGAGAAACCGATGCCTAAGAAAAACACGACAGCCCCCCGCTATGTTACTGAGGGTCGCGCGCAAGAATTAGTAGATGAGGTAGTGCGAAAGGCACTAAGAGAACAAGCCCGAGATCTAGAAACTCACCTGCGGAATATCCACAAGAGGCTTGTCTCCTTAGAGAAAAAGTAGGTGCCGCGCTACCAATACGCTTGCTCCGCTTGTGACAAAGACATAACTATCAGTCACTTATCGAGTGAGACTGCGGAAGTGTGTCCAGTTTGTGAATCAGATAATACACTTACAAAGAAATTAACTAGATTTGCCACCAACACGCCCAAGCGCACCCAACCACGACAGAAGACTGGAGAAGTTACAGAGCAGTTTATTAAGGACGCTCGAAAAGAACTTCAGCAACAAAAGAAGGATCTAGAAAACAAATAATGCTACTTTTATATACCCTAGGTCTTGTTTCACTACTACTGAACATTGGTTTAGGTTGGTATGTGGTAAAAATTTTGAGAAAGTTTATGTTCATATCCGAAAATATATCGGACTTGTATCTTACCACCAAAGCCTTTCACATTTTCGTGAAGAACATGTACAGTATGGATAGCTATCATGGTGAACCTATGATTCAAGAACTAATGCTTCGAATAAATGAAGTGAACACAGAAATAGAAAACTTCAGGGATGTATTTCAGTACACTCTAGATGAAGTACTAGAGGAGGAGCTGAATAATGCCGCGGAAGAAGAGGACTAAGAATCATTATTTTACAAAAGTCCATGAGGATGCAATTGTAAAATATGCTAGAACAGACGATCGACAACTAAGATCAAAACTATATGTAGAATACATTCAACCAGCTTTTGACCAGATGGTTGATAAGATTATCTATACCTATCGTTTTACCACATTACCTAATATTGATTATTTGAAGGCTGATTGTAAAGTATGGTTGACCACCATTCTAAATAAGTATGATCCCGACAAGGGGTCTAAAGCCTTTTCGTATTTTTCGGTAGTCACAAAGAACTGGTTTATCCATAAAGTGAAGCGTACTCAAAAACGCAACAGGACCGAGGTTTTCATAGAGGATATTCTCAACGAGCTGGATGAAGACCTTATCTCATCTGAACCTACCTATTTGTCGAAGCGCGCTGAGCTAGAATTTTGGTCTTCCTTGAATAACGAGATCGGTACCTGGGACTCCTTTATGTTAAAAGAGAATGAGAAGAAAGTGCTCTTAGCAGTTCGTATTCTTCTAGAGTCGGCAGATCAAATAGAAATTTTCAATAAAAAAGCTATTTACTTATACCTGCGAGAAATCACAGGACTTAACACAAAACAAGTTGTTAACAACTTAAATAAGTTAAGGAAACGATATAGGGTGTTCAAAGCGAAATGGCAAAACGGCGAGATTTAAGCCTCGAAGAATACGTCGAGGAAACAACGACGAATATTAGAGAAGACCGTGCAATGGCCAAGACGCTCCTTATGGACGTTATGGCTGATATGGCTGCATCCCCGACAGACCGTCGAGAGATGGGACCGATTGCAGCCAAGTTTGTAGAGAATCTTCAACGTTCTAACGAACAGATGGTTAAGTTAGCAGCTATTCTTCAGAGACAGAAAACTACCAACGTTGGGCTAACGGCTGATGATAAGGAACAGTTGTTTGATCTCTTGAATGAGGGTCAAGAAGATGGCGGGTAATCTCAAGCTTACAGACTTAAGGTTCGGCACGCTCAATAACGTGCAGGAAAATAGCTCAGGCAGAACAGGCGATCGCCGCCGAACCTCTACTACCTCCGCCCTACGTATGACGATGGGGGAAGCCTTTAGCAAAGATCAATTGCGGGGAGTTACGGAATATAATGGAATTATAGTTCACGCCCGAGTAGTCACTTATCCTACTTATAAAAATAAGGGATCATTACTTGCGGAGTATGTGGTAGCAGATAACAACGTAGACGAGAAAGAGGGGGAAGAATCCCCAGAGATGGGAGAATACCAAAGCATTGTATACAAAGTATTCATTCCGGAACTTGAACCCCGCCCCGCCCCAACGAGCGACACTGACCCTATCCTTCGTAGTTATGCTGACGTCTATTGTGATATCCCGGAGGCAATGCCCCCGGGTACTCTAGTTGTTGTAAAATACGAAGACGATCAGACCTTATTTAACCCACGTATCATCAGGAAATTGCTCAACCCTATCGCGATTGAAGGATTTGAAAATTCACAAATTAATGCTGCGGGAATGTTCAATGGAGCAAAAACAATAGTGCCTCCCCCCGAAGTGAATCTAGAGGAAACAATAAAGACTACAGATGAGCCTCCTTCCGTCATTAAACGCGCAAAGACATTGGGTTATAAAACTTTTGATAAGGAGCCTTGGCGCATGTGGATTTATGGAATCCGTGATCATGACCGTACCAACAATACATTTAATGATGCCATGGGGATAGTATATGTTGACGATGATGGAAAGTGGAATTTGCATCAATTTGCGGCTACCACCGACCCGGGCTTTAAGATATTACAGCAGCCATACCCCGACGCCAAAAAGAAAGGGGGCACCGCTATTCTTAAGGCTGGGCAATATCTTGATACTTGGCGACCGCACATGCATCGGGGAAATTATCGCGCTCTGGGACAGGTGAAACCCGTACCGGTCTATAGAGATCCGAATCTGGACACAACGATCGATATGAATCCCGAGACCCTTGACGATGGGCTGCATGGAATCAATCTTCATGCGTCGTGGTCCGGGAAAGGTAGGCGCATTATTGATTCATCAAATGTCGATGGACAAAGTGCTGGCTGCCAAGTTTTTAAAACCAGAGAGGGGTTCGGAACCATGATGGCACTGGTAGATATCCAGATTGAAAAAACAAGCAACCGTAGATTTAGTTATACCTTATTGGACAAGTGGCCTGCACCCGCGGGCAGTAAGGTTCGTGCTGGCAAAGATCGACCTGAAGAAGCGGAAACCCCGAGTTAAAATATGGCAAAGAAATCAACCACCGCAATAGATGAGAGTTTGATCCCCAAACCACTAAAATCTCTCTTGGAAAGCTTACCGGATGCAGGAAAAGCCGAGTTTTTTGGATTCGGCACAGGTCTGCGTAATAATTTTGATGTCCCAAATTATATAAGTACCAAAGAGGAAACTGTACTCCCCACTGAAGGGCGTGAGCAGATAAACGCTAATATTGTATTTGGATTAGATAGACCGAACAACATCTTCTCGGGATTCGGAGGAATGAAGAATACTCATTGTGCTGCAATTGATATTGTCGCTGGACGCCTGGGACACCGCGCCGTACGTAATGATAATAAGGGAAAGTTAGTAAATGTTGATCCTAACTTTAAACTAGACGCAGCAAGAATCTATCTATCTCAAAAATCTAACCCCGACGGCAATTTCGGTCTAGCTGCCGGAACTGTGGGAAACACCACACAGG
>Ga0098060_1000836_pt1 | contig 13104 bp, 10 predicted proteins | sample 21_taG_FD_77063 | JGI IMG/M metagenome (GOLD analysis project Ga0098060, IMG submission 77063) | Marine viral communities from the Subarctic Pacific Ocean - 21_ETSP_OMZ_AT15319 metaG | ecosystem: Environmental > Aquatic > Marine > Oceanic | place: Pacific Ocean | collected 2015-01-19 | reverse complement strand
TCATCGTAGGCATTGGTATGCAGGGAGTTACAGTTGTCATATATGGCATACAAAGCCTGCAAGGTGGTGCGGATGTCATTGAAATCAATCTCCTGAGCATGCAGCGAACGACCAGAAGTCTGAATGTGGTATTTCAGCATCTGCGAACGCTCGTTGGCACCGTATTTTATTTTCATGGCTTTCGCCCAAATCCTTCGCGCTACTCGTCCAATCACCGCGTATTCAGCATCTACCCCATTGGAGAAGAAGAAACTCAGGTTTGGAGCAAACTTGTTGATGTCCATCCCACGAGAAAGGTAATATTCCACGAAAGTGAACCCGTTGGCCAGTGTAAAGGCGAGCTGAGTGATGGGGTTGGCCCCCGCCTCAGCTATGTGGTATCCGGAAATGGAAACCGAATAAAAATTACGTACGGCATGATCAATGAAATACTGCTGCACATCTCCCATCAGACGCAGTGAAAACTCTGTGGAAAAAATGCAGGTATTTTGTGCCTGATCCTCCTTGAGGATATCTGCCTGCACCGTACCGCGCACACTGGAAAGCGTTCTTGCTTTGATCTCTTCATAAACCTCCCTGGGCAGGACATCCTCTCCTGTGACTCCAAGAAGCATCAAGCCAAGCCCGTCGTGACCTGCCGGCAAATCACCCTTGTAAGTAGGGCGCTCACTGCCCAATTGATCATATATCTTCTTGATCTTCGCCTCTACTTCCTGCTCCAGTCCTTTTTCTTTGATGTACAGCTCACACTGCTGATCGATGGCCGCATTCATGAAAAATGCTGCGATGGTGGCTGCAGGGCCATTGATGGTCATAGAAACCGAGGTGGTAGGATCACACAGGTTAAATCCGGAATACAATTTCTTGGCATCATCCAGGCTGCAAATGCTCACTCCTGAGTTCCCAATCTTGCCATAAATATCTGGTCTGTGATCCGGGTCTTCTCCGTAAAGCGTCACCGAATCGAAAGCGGTAGACAATCTCGCCGCGGGCAATCCGTGAGATACATAATGAAACCGCTTGTTGGTCCTTTCGGGTCCACCCTCTCCCGCAAACATCCGGGTGGGGTCTTCCCCTTTTCTTTTGAACGGAAACACTCCGGCCGTGTACGGAAATTCACCGGGCACGTTTTCCTGCAGACTCCACTTCAGCACATCGCCCCAGGCCTCGTACCTCGGCAGGCTCACCTTGGGGATTTTGGAGTGCGAAAGCGTCTCACTGGTGGTTTCCACCTCTATTTTCTTACCCCGTACTTCGTAGGTAAATTGCTCTCCGGCATAGTTGGCCTTCTTGGCTTCCCATTCTTCCAGTAGTTTCTTATTGTGTGGGTCCAGATCGAGTTCCAGCTGCGACTTAGCTTCCTCAATGGCCTGTATGGCCGCTTCTTTGTCCATCGCCCTCATCACCTCCAGGGATTTATCCAATCCGTAAAGTTTCTGAGCAATCTCTTTTTGTTTTTCTACCGTCTCATTGAAATCCCGGATGGTTTCAGAAATCTCCGACAAATAGCGGGTTCGCTTCGGTGGAATGATGTAGATCTTCTCCGACATCTCCTGAGTGGACTCAAAGCCTGACTTCAGATCGGCACCTGTCTTTTTGGCCAGCGCATCGATGATGGCCCGGTAAAGCTGGTTCATGCCCGGGTCGTTAAACTGGCTGGCGATGGTTCCATACACGGGTAGTTCTTCATCCGGTGTTTCCCAAAGCCCATGGTTGCGCTTGTATTGCTTTTTGACATCCCGAAGCGCGTCCAACGCGCCACGCTTGTCAAACTTATTGAGCGCAATGACATCCGCAAAGTCGAGCATATCGATCTTCTCCAGCTGAGTGGCTGCTCCATACTCGGGGGTCATCACATACAGGGCCATGTCTGAGTGATCGGTGATTTCGGTATCAGACTGACCGATACCGGAGGTCTCGAGGATGATCAGGTCAAAGCCGGCCGCCTTGGTGATGTCCACGGCATCTTTCACATATTTGGAAAGCGCGAGATTAGACTGGCGTGTGGCCAGTGAGCGCATATATACCCGATCACTGAAGATCGAGTTCATCCGGATACGGTCACCAAGCAGTGCTCCTCCGGTTTTCCGCTTAGACGGATCGACAGAGATCACGGCGATATTTTTATCTTCAAAATCCAGCAAAAATCTACGCACCAACTCATCCACCAGGGAAGATTTACCTGCACCCCCGGTACCGGTGATTCCTAAGACCGGGGCGATTTTCTTCGCATCCATGCTCTTGCGAATTTCATCCAGCAGCCCTATGTTTTCCTCCGGGTAATTTTCAGCAGCCGAAATCACCCTGGCTATGGCATTGACATCCTTTTTGTCCAGCTTTTTGAGCTGCCCGTTGAGGTTTTCTCCTACCGGGAAATCACTGGTTTTTACCAGGTCGTTGATCATGCCCTGCAAGCCCATTTCACGCCCATCATCTGGCGCATAGATGCGCGTGATGCCATACTCATGAAGCTCTTTGATCTCCTCGGGAAGAATAGTACCTCCACCACCGCCAAAGATCTTGATCTGGCTGGCACCACGCTCCTTCAGCAGGTCATACATGTACTTGAAGTACTCCACATGCCCACCCTGATAGCTGGTGATGGCGATGGCCTGCGCATCCTCCTGAATGGCGCAATCAACGATCTCCTGCACGGAGCGGTTGTGGCCCAGGTGGATCACCTCGCAGCCCGTAGACTGAATGATCCGACGCATGATGTTGATGGCAGCATCGTGGCCATCAAACAGCGAGGCAGCAGTGACGATCCTAATGTGATTGACGGGTTTGTAAGGAGCAATGGTCTGAGACATAAATGATTGGTTTATGTTTTGGGGTATTTTTTAATGTTGTTTTGGTCTACTGAACTACAAAAATAAGTAAAACCCCACTGTGAAGGTGTCCATTTTGGGGATTTGGTGAAAGGGGAAAGGATGTTTGGAATGCTAAGGAATTGGGTAATTCCTGTTTTGAAAATGAAGGAAATTGAAATGGAAGGTTTTGGGGATTAGGAGGGTATTCTCAGAAAATTGAGGTCACCCATCTAAAAACCTACTAATTGCGCCTTACTGACTTCCCCACCTTAATATACAATGCCGATATCCCAACGAATAAGACCATCAGGTCCATGGCATTGATCAATACTTTCGAAAGGCCGAGACTCCCCACATCCACAAAAGGATAGGGGTAAAACCCAGAGCCATTGCCCCTGATGAGGATGTACGCCAGGTAAATCAAAGGATAAATGAGCCATTGCGGTATTTGTCGGTAGGACACCAATGATTTGTCCTCAAACAAATACCAGCAAACAATGACCGCAACGGGTATCACAGAATGAAGGAGCTCATCAACTACCAGCTGGATGCCGGTAGGCTCCCAAATAGGCCGCAAAAGAATTTGATAAACAAGTCCAACAATGGTAATGTAAACCGTGAGGGCAGTTAGGGTGCCGGGCTTATTGAGGGTGGAGGGATTTTCCTTTTTATACAGGAGAATCCACCAGGTAAAATAAATCGCCACCAGCGAATTGGTCAGAATGGTAAAAAAACTAAAGAATCGGATGGTTGTTTCACCCACCGAAGCTACCCTATTCTCAACCATTAAAAAGTATTGAGTCAATACAGCTACCCAAGCTATACCTGCCAAAAACAACGACCATTTTTTCCTCATAACGCGATCCTAATTTAATCATCTCTTTGGTTTTGAAAAATTCTTCAAAGGATCTCTTCGCTATGGCAGAAAAAAAGGGCCCGATCACATAACCCTCATTTCTCTTCAAACGGGAAGTAATCGAGCACATCATATTCCCAGACATTCGTAGGAAATATCACCACCAGATTGGCCGTTTTCTCGCCTATGTTCTTAAATGCATGAGGAACCATTGGGGGGATATTCACAATGTATGGCGCCTCGATGGTAAAAAGTGTATCTCCAAGTGCGTAAAGAATCGTGCCCTCCAGCAGCACATGGGACTCCTCGCCCTTGTGGGTGTGCATTGGAGGAGCACCCCCCGGGAAGGTCTCCGTAATCCCGATCACCAGGTTTTGATAACCATTTTTATAGCCCTCCATTACATGCACATATTCTCCGGGGCCTGGATTAATGACTGGTAGTTCATCCAGCCGGGCAGCATATTCCTTCCAGTTCTTAAGCTCTCGGGTCGCATAGCCCGGGGGCACTGTTCGCCTTTCCAGTACCTTATGCGAATGGTGTTGGGCATGTAGGTATTCAATAATAGAATCAGGGACAGTCTTGATCTCATCCACCAACCCCTCAATCGAAAAGGTTTCCGTGGCAGAGCCATGAGTGTGAGTATCTGGACCATGGGAGTGGGTTCCGGTATCTCCGGTGCAAGCGTAAAGCAGGAGGGCCATTCCACCTACAATTAAAAAGTTAAGTGGTTTCATATTAGTATTGGTTGGTGTCGCACGAGGGTACATCAACACTCTGATAAACAGCATGTTGACATTTACATTAAGACTATTAAAATAGGAAAATAACCATTGCAAGTCAAGTATTATTTTTGTGTGGCAGGCCGCCGGCAGTGGAAACTCATCTCGTATTTGCAGGCCTGGAAATTAATGTCTACTTTCGAGTAAACATCAAATTATTAATTATTTGATGTTTACTCAGTTTTGAACATCAAAACCATGGAAGCACCTCTTTTCAAAATCAACCCAGACAGAAACAAGCCCTGGAATGACTTACCGAATTTGCCCATACACCCCAACCTCTACCGAACGGTGGACATCATGGAGCAGTTGGGTAATACCAAATCTGCCCTGGGAAGGCTCCATGGACGCTCAGTAGCCATTCCCAATCAGGGAATCCTCATCAATACCATCAGTTTGCAGGAAGCCAAGGCCTCCAGTGAGATCGAAAACATCTTCACTACGGATGACGAACTGTACCAGGCCTACAGTGAAGAGGGAGAGGATGTGCATGTAAAGGGTGCACCCAAAGAGGTACTCCGCTACCGGGAGGCATTATGGGAAGGTCATCGGTATTTGATGGCACAGGGTAAGTTTGACCAGGATTATTTCATCCGCCTATACAGGATCATCAAGCAAACCAATGATGGCCTGCGGCCACCCAGTGCCCATATCTACATCAAGCAAGGTGGAACCGGCCCCAATGCCGGTACGGCCATTTATACTCCTCCTCGTAACAAAGGGATCATCGAACAAAAACTTCAAAATCTGGCAGACTTTGTAAATGATGATGAAAAGTACCCCGTAGACCCACTGATCAAAATGGCCATTGCTCATTACCAGTTTGAGGTGATCCACCCTTTCAGGGACGGAAATGGGCGGGCAGGAAGAATTTTCAACATCAACATTCTTACCCAAAAGGGACTTTTGGATCTCCCTATCCTGTTTTTGAGCCGATACATCATCAACCATAAAAGTGAATACTACTCCCTACTGGCAGGGGTGACCCAGCGGGGACTTTGGGAACGGTGGATCCTATATATGCTCAAGGCCGTAGAGACCACCGCAAACCTGACATTCAACAAAGTCAACGACATACTGGCGGCTAAAGAAGGTATGATGAAAGCCATCACTGATGAGACCAAAATCAGGAAACCTGAGCAACTCGTGCAGATGATCTTTACTCAACCTCTCACCAAGGTGAGCCACCTCACCGATGCTAAAATCTATGCGGAGGGTACGGCCAGAAATTACCTCAATCAACTCTGTGATTTGTCCATTCTGGAAAAACGTACCATCTCAGGGCACCATTATTACCTAAATATGGAATTGTACCGAATCTTATCAGAGTGACCATACTCTGGAAAATGATGGTAAAACATCAGTAAACATCAAAAAAGAAAATAAACAACGTTTGCTCCAAATCAGACATCAAATCTACCTGAGCAACACCTTTTGAGATTTGGAGGTGTCCTCCATCAGCACCTGAATGGTATACAAGCCCCGTGGCCAAAAGCTAACATTCAAGTCCAGCTCCTGGTTTTCCAGGTGTTCATAATGCTGAACCATTCGCCCAGTAAAATCATAGACCACCACTGCTCGGGTATCCTGAGTTTCAGGTAAAACAAGTTTTAACCTATCCTGTGCGGGGTTGGGGTAGATAAATACCTGCAAGGTTTCTGGATCCTCCACACCCAATACAGGTTCGGGGTTCAGGCTATGATCCGTGTAATACACCTGTCCATCCAGTTGCTGTACGGCAAACACCCGCCCATCTCTGCGCTGAGCAAACCGGCAAAAGTTGAAATAGGGGGAGTCATTGATCATCACCGGATCCAGGGACATTCGCTCAAAGCTCTCCCGCTCATCATGATCCAGGTAGAAAATGCTGGACAACCGAAAGGAAAATCCTAGCCTGGGAGCATAAATATCCCCATTTTCTGCAAAGAACAGGTCATAGCCCTCATTGTAAAACCAATCGTACCCGTTTGGAGTCAGCTTCAGGTGCGACCATTCTTCCTGGTCCAGTGCCCCGGAGAGGCTGTTGGTCAGGTTGAGTGCCGTGGCCATAAAGCCAATGCTCCCCTGCAAACTAACATGCAGCTGATCACGCTGATCCACCTCCAGGCTGGTCACCTGCACTATATTGGTGGTGAGCAGCTCAGTATCCCCTCCGTTAAATTTTGGATTTGGAATTCTCTGCCAGGTATTGCCATGATCCGGTGAGTAAATAATCGCACCATCCTGGGAATTATATTCATTGAGCGAAGCGAAAAGATTACCCTGGCTATCCTGTGCCAGATGTGCCACGTATCGGTTGTTGAAGCTACCAATATCTAACTTTTGCCAGGTGGCTCCATGATCAGCAGACCTGAAAAGGCCATTGCCCCGAAAATATCCCACATCATCCTTCACTAACATGTGACCAGTGGCTGCCAACACATCTCCATTGGGCAGTACCTCCAAATCTCTGATCTCCTGCACATCCGGAAGCTGGCTCTCCTCCCAGGTGACTCCCCGATCTTGCGAATGGTAAACCACACCCTGTGCAGCTACCGCATAGCGATACTGTCCGGAAATCCTGATCTGAAAAAAAGAGATGCTCGGGGCACTCAACTTTTGCCAGTCATCTCCAGTGGGACGGCTTTTAAATAACCCATGGTCAGTGGCCAGATAGATCTCATCGCTGACCGGGTCAATCGCAATATCGAAATGAACGGCCTGAGGATCGGCTTTGGATTCCAATAAGTTCCAAAATGAGGTGTTTCGCTGGGACACCACCACTTGTGGTATCAAAATCAACAGCAGGAGGACTTTTCTCACGAAAAAATGAAATAAAATTCTCCATGTGAACGAAAAGTAGATTGACTGGTTTCAAAATAAATGTCTGATCAGGGACTTTTCGCTTCGAATCGGCATTAAGACCCAATGACGCTTTCAAGATCCAGCCCTGTCTCATCCCCTAATGCTTCTTCATCCATGTCCGGTACTGGTCACAAATGTCCGCATGCGGATAACCATGAAACTAAGTGAATGCCCATCACCGCTGACTATCAATCACTTAAAAGTATGGTTTGTTTTTTGCGGAAGAACCTGCAAATTACCTAAGTTATGAAAACAGTCATCGCCCTTATTCTTTGGTTCATCCTTTTCAGCCTTTCCTGGCCACTAGCCGTATTCCTGTTTTTCTTTCTGGGCTTCTTCTGGCTCATTTTGCTCCCCTTCAGAATTGTCGGGTTCACACTGGAGGTAGTATTCCGAACCGTTGGGGCTATTCTCACCTTCCCACTGAGAGTGGTCAGAGGAATTTGAAATAATGACCAACAGCGTCATTAGGTGCACTGAAAAATTGTTTTATACCCCTCTCCTTTATTAGATTGATCTGATAAAACTATTTTTCACCAACCCCCCATTTCAATCATGTTTACTTTTATTGGATTCCTGTTACTCGCCACAGGTGTTGTGGTTATCCTCATTTCAAGAATCGAAATCACCATTCCCACACTCGCATGGATGCGAAGATTCAAAATGCGCCAGGGTATCGTGTTGTCTGTTTTTGGCATCATCATGATGCTCATTAATTCCCTTTTCTTTTTTGCGGACAGAGGTTTTAATTATTTGTTGGTGTACCCAACAGGGCGAATGAGTGCTGTCATGGAGCAGGGCATCAAATGGCGTGGTTTTGCCAAGATCGACCACTGGCAAAAATTTATCGACGTAAAAGTGGTGGGACAGGGCATCGAGGTGGATCAGAAAGAAGTAAGTGGTGTTATGAAACCGATACCACTTAGGTTCATAGATCAGGTCACCGCCTCAGGTTACGTGTCTACCCGGTTTGAGCTACCGAGAGATGAAGAGAGCTTCATCAATCTGGCCGTAAAGTTCAGAACTATGAGTAACCTGGTAAATAATACCATTGTCCCTACCGTCAAAGAACAACTAGTAAATACCGCCTACATGTTTGCGGCCCAAAATTATATATCCGGTGAAGCTCAGAGCTTTAGACAAGCCTTTGAAGAGCAGCTAAAAGGTGGTGCCTATGCGGTAGAAAAGCTGGAAAAACGAGATACCGTTTTTGCAGGGATTCAAAACGAAGACCGCATCATCAAGGAGATCAAAACTTCCTATGAAGTGAAGAAAATTCTTGAAGACGGTATACCAAAAAGGATCAAGCATGAGCTTAGCGAAAACAAGATCATTGTCTCGCAAGTCATTGTAGACAACATTGAACTGGAGGCCACTTTCAAACAACGACTGGAGGCCCAGAGGGATGAGTCCGCCAAGAGACAGTTGGAACAGCAAAAAGTGGAAACAGCTAAAGATGCTCAGCAGCGAATCATCGCGGAGGGTGAACGCGACAAGGCCGCAGAAAGAGTGGCTCAGGAGAAAGAACAGGTAAAAGCCCTAATCGCAATCGAAACCAAGCTAAAGCAAGAAGAAACCAACAAGAAACTGGCGGCAATTGCACTGGAAACTGAGCGACTCAATGCTCAGCGCAAAAAAGTGCAGGCGGATGCAGATGCTTATGAGATTATGAAAAAAGTAAGTGCAGGAATCACCCCTGAGGTTAAATTGAAAATGGAACTTGACAGGGACATTAAGGTGGCAGCCGAAATCGCAAAAATAAAGTTTCCTGAAACCATGATCATGGCTGGCGAAAAAGGTGGTACCCCACTCGAGAGCCTGATAGGCGCAGCCATGGCCAAGCAGTTACAAAACAGTAAAAACGCCGGAGGATTTTGAGCTAAAAATATAATTACGGTGCTACCAATCCATCCGCAGGCATGACAAAGAGGGAATCGCTCAATGCAGATTCCCTTAATTCTATTTGCTCAAAGGTGGCGCCTCCGGTCACTCCGCCCACGCTATCACCATCAAAATAGTGCCACTGGATTTTAGAAGGCATCTGGAGCCCGTTGACTAAAACCCAATCCCGATAATGAATCAGGTTGTATTCATTGCGCGCCTGGCCACTGTGAAAAGTAGATTCATACATCAGCCACTCCATCTGATGACTATCCTTATCGTAAAACAAAATATAGCTGTCTTTGGATGACTGCCCCACACCGTCAGCATAGGAAATCCCGATACCCTCATAAGTATTTCCCAGCAATTGCCTCCTGGCTACAGTATCGTAGCTGATGCCGGGATCAGCCAGCACAAAGGGCATTGCCCCAAAGTAAAAAAACAGGTTGTAGTAAAACCGGGCGCCCTGCAAATCGGCAGAATCCGTCACCCAAACATTCTCCCCATCAAATGCAACAATGCCTCCCCCTTCCTTATTGATTCTGGTCTTTCGGTCAGAAAGGTTAATTTGATGATGCTCCCCCCCCATATCATACTCCATGGACTGAAAGCTTTTCCACCGGTCTAGCCCACCGTGGGTTTGAAGCACCTTTTGAAGTGCAACCGGCACCGCTGCTGTACCGCCGCTCCCATCCGGTTTCGGGGACGTGCAACCAACAATGATCAAAAACAAACCACCAAAGTATTTTATCATGATATGAAGATAGTTTTTCATTCCATTTCCATCAAGACCGTATAGATACAAACGTCATGAAGCTTACATAAAAACCATCTCCTTTCAAGGATTTCGACACCCAATTATAATCCGAGTATCGGATCGCGCTAGCCTTTGCAAACCAACCTATAGGCAGACAGATAGCTCGGCTAACTTTTAGGTGATAGTGTCTGATTATAGCTTTCAACCACATTCCTACACAATTTCCAAGGATTGAATTAGCCCATCCCTAAATTCATAATGGTAGGTCAGTACCAGAGGACTTCCTGGGAAACTACCCGCGATTTCGGCTTTTAAAGTTTGCTTCATTTCTGAATATTCAAGCGGGTTCATTGTCACCTGATATTCCTTGTTAGCCTTTTCTATCCAATCTTCTATTTCAGCCTTTCCTTTAAACGTTTTCCCTTCATCAAAAACCACTGCTGTTTCGGTAAAACAATTGGCATAAGCTTTACTATCAAAATTGTCTTGTGCTTCTACTAATTCTGCGATTACTTTTGGTAAGCTCATGTATCCTGATTTTAAATTTCCACAAAGTCGGAACGCTCGACAATGGCGTTTACGGCCCATTTTCCTCCTCCTTTTAACAATGCAATTTTGCCTGATAATTCATCATTAATATTGAATACTTGCTCCATTGGCTGACTGCTTTAGGGCAAATTTCTATCATATGTATAGCTCATACAAGTACGGAAATACGATTCAGATAGGGATAAATTTTTCCCCTATTGCACCTTTTAGAACATAGGCCTATTTTTATCTGATGTACGAAAGGAAAACTTTACCTAACCTTAATTGTGGTTTGGATTTGATTGGCGAAGTGCTATACGGCAAATGGAAAATACGTTTACTTTGGTTCATCAATGAAGGATTTTTACGGCCAAGCGAACTGCAACGCAAAATACCCGATGCAACCAGGCGTGTGCTGAATATGCAATTAAAGGAACTCGAAAAGCACGAATTAATCACCAAAAAAATCTATCCTGTAGTACCACCCAAAGTAGAGTACCGGTTGACGGAATTTGGCAAGACCTTGATCCCTGTTATTTCTACCCTGGGTAATTGGGGTGATGAAAATGAAGACCGTTTACGGTCTGTTATTTTAAAAAGTTTGCAGTCGGAACGTTGATGGTTCTGTTTTGAAATGTGAGGCCGGAAGTGGTTGCGGCAAACAACAGCATAACGAGCACAACCCCATGAATCTGGTCTTTAGCTCCCCAAATCTTTCCTTTTGTCCATAAGAATTGATAATTTCATTACTCAAACTCACCACCCTAAAAACATGAAAACGATCGCCTCTCTTTGTAGTCTCATAGTTTGCTCATTTGCTTTTGCCCAATCCCCCATCACGAGTATTCCTTTTGAATTATTCGGGGACCATATGCTCATCAAGGTGAGCGTAGATCATTCAGAGCCACTGGATTTCATTTTCGACACGGGCTCCGGCCTCACAGTGATAGATAGTGATGTAGCTGAAGGCCTGAAGCTGTCCGGTAAAAAAATCAAAATGAATGAAGCCACCACCACTGTGGAGCTCATCAAGCACAATGAGATCGAGATTGATGGCTTTCCGATGGAGAAAAACATCAAAGTATATGCTACGGATCTTGACCATCTGGAAATCAGCCTTGGAAGGGATATAGACGGCATAGTGGGCTACGACCTGATGCACCACCACACCATCCGCATCAATTATGAGAATAAGACCATGGACATCTACGAGCACGGCAAGGGACCCAAAAGTGGTGATGCTGTACCTTTTGTGCTCAACACCTCTATCCCCACCATCTCCGGAAAGGTGGTTTTAAATAACAAGGAACCACACACCGGCACCTTCTTTATCATGTCTGGTGCAGGCACCACCCTCGACTTTAACTCACCCTATGCGAAAAAATATGATGTGATTCACAAAACCGGAAAACACTACTCCTACGTGGTAAAGGGGATCACCGAAGAAGAAACCCTACACTATGAAGGTCATGTGCTTTCTCTTTCTTTTGGCAATCAGGTGATCAAGGATTTGCCCATAGGCATCAGCCAGGCCAACCATGGAATACAAGCTAGCCCGGAAGTCTCCGGCATCATTGGCAACAAAATCCTGAGCATGTACAACATCACCATCGATGTACCCTCCAAAATGCTCTATTTTGAGAAAAACGCCAACTTCGGTCAAAAACTTTCGGTCAACTGCAGTGGCATAGACCTACAACTAACCCCCGACAAAAAGCGTGTGCTTATCCATCAGGTGTTTGAGGACAGCCCGGCGTCTGATGCCGGGATCAAACTCAATGACGAATTGATCACCATCAATGATCAATCTGTAGCTGAAATTGACCTGCCGGACATCAAGGACCTGCTGAAAAAAGAAGGTGAGACTGTGAACCTGGTGATCAAACAAGACGGCCAGGAAAAATCTGTTTCGCTCACCTTGAGGTCACTCATCGACTAAATCACCCCCCGGCTTTTATAAAAAGTGTAGGACATGGGTCTGAAAGGGATCGGAATGTCTATATGTGAAGGCTCAAATGGTCATACGTATCATTTATGACCCGCACAACCGTTAAATTCCTTCCCTATTGTTTTAAAGACTAAACCCAAACCAGTCATGCAGAAATCCGGACTATTCATAGGTGCTTTACTGATGCTGAGCATCACCACTTTGGCACAAGTGCAAACCTCTAAGCTAGGTGTGCTGGAAGCCACCACCGATGTGGGTTCACCTAAAAACACGGGAAGCACCTCCTATAACGCCACCACTCAGCAATACACCCTCACAGGCAGTGGCACCAATATGTGGGGCGAAAAAGACGAATTTCATTTTGCTTACAAAAAACTCAAAGGGAACTTTATCCTCCGTGCTCATGTGAAATTGATAGGTGAAGGAGTGGATCCACACCGCAAAATAGGGTGGTCAATTCGGCCTACGCTGGAAGGCAACGGCACTCATGTGAGTGCCGAGCTCCATGGTGACGGACTCACCTCCCTCCAGAGCCGCAGTGAAATAGGAGGAATTACTGAAAGTCTTAACTCCACAGACAGCTTTCCGGATGTGATCCAGCTAGAGCGAAAAGCAGGGACCTACATCATGTCCACCGCTCAATACGGAAAAACCTTTACCAGTATCACACTCAACAATGTAGACCTGGGTGATGAGGT
>Ga0098060_1000834_pt1 | contig 13124 bp, 17 predicted proteins | sample 21_taG_FD_77063 | JGI IMG/M metagenome (GOLD analysis project Ga0098060, IMG submission 77063) | Marine viral communities from the Subarctic Pacific Ocean - 21_ETSP_OMZ_AT15319 metaG | ecosystem: Environmental > Aquatic > Marine > Oceanic | place: Pacific Ocean | collected 2015-01-19 | reverse complement strand
CAACAATGGTATGGCTACTGTATTCTTTGTGAACACAGCAGTATACAATTGGTTGCATAAGCTTGGTGGATACTTCAATAACAACTTATCAGTCGGATCTAACTTCCGTGCTGATTTTGCTGTTATGGGTAAAAAGAAAGTAATGGGCTTAGATGCTACTACTATTTCAACCGTTTATGGTGATATGAATGTAGTTAGAAACATCCATTTGGATGGAACTAACGTTAAAATGCTTGGTATTAATATGAAGTATTGTGCATATCGTCCATTGGTCGGCAACGGTATTAACCGAGACACATCAGTATATGTTGGTGTTCAAACTCTAGAAAACTCAGGCGTTGATCGTCGAGTAGATCAGATCTTGACAGAAGCCGGCATGGAATGGTGTTGTCCTGAAACACATGCTGTTTGGACAGCGTAAGGAGGATGAATAAATGAGTATACCTTTTTACGGACAAAATAAAGATGGTGACAACTTACAATATGCTGCTGATGGTAAAGTTAGATTCAAATCAATAGCTGCGGAAGCGCATGAGCAACTCTCTGCTAGTGATAGCGGAGCCATTGTAAAGATTGCTGCTAATAGTACAGAAGTTACACTTCCACCTGCTGCCGAAGGATTGAATTTTACATTCATTTTTTCAGCACATGCTACAGCTATATGTAAAGTGAATACTGCAGCTACAGATGACTTTGTTGGAAGCTTAAACGCAAATACTGGTGCTGGTGATATTGCTGTTGATGGTGACGTTAGTATAGAAACAGGTTCAGCTACCGTAGCAGGTGATTACGTAAGTGTTGCATGTGATGGTACTGACTGGTTTATCATGGATAGCATGAGTTCAGTGACCACTAACGGCTTAGTATTCGCATAAGGAGGTGACTAATGGCTTATGTAGGAAGTAGTTCATCATGGGCTGGTAAGCGAATAGATAGCTTATCCGCTAGTGCTACGTTAGCAGAAAGTGATGCAGGTAAAGTAATATTAATTAATACTTCAGGTATTACAATTACCTTACCTCCATTAAGTGGTTCAGGAGCAGTTAGCCCTGGATGGTCTTGCAAAATAATCGCTAATGTTGATATCGCTGGAAATACTGATGTCAATGCTAATAGTGCCGCAACTCAAATGTGGGGGCATTTACATAATTCCCTCGGAGGAGATGATGGTGCTGGTGATATGGGTGTAGCTGCAGATGACGGAGTAAGATTCGCCGCTGCCTCTACACAAGGCGACTTTGTTGACCTAGTCACAGATGGAACATCATGGTTTGCTAATGGGTCTTTCGGCGTTGACGCTGGAATGGCTTTCATAGACAATAGTTGATGAGTAGCAAATAAAACAAAATGGCCGGTCCGCCTTCTGGTTAGTTCTTCTCTCCAGGGGGTGGACATGGTCTTTGTAAAGGATTTATATGGCAAATTTTCAAGAACAGGTAGAAGGATTGACAGGCTTATCAATAGATTCTACATCTAGTCCCACCTTGACTGAGTTAAGTCAATTTTTGAAAGATGGGGCTACTGACGTTATTAATAAATTAATTAGATCTGATAAATTTTCAGCTATGACATTTGGGGAGGTTACAACTGAAAGTGGTAACGGAACCATTATTAATGGTCCTATATTAGATGTATGGGGAACTGATGGAACTAATGATCATCCGGCCGATCTTGTTTCGCTTTCAGATGGTAAGCGAGCAGCAGATACTAGTAGTCTATCTTATAGGTCTAAATATAATCCATGTTATTTTAGAGAAGGGAAAAAGGTTATAGTTAAGCCAGATGGTGGATCTGTTTTACATATCTCATACCCTTCCGTTACATACAATCAAGAAACTATATATAATATGCCAAATCAATACACATCTTTAGTAGCTATGTATGCGGCGATTAGAGCTTTAGGTAATTATCTGTCTACTTTAATTATGCCATTAGATATTGGTGACGAGACATTTGCTCCTATTGAGTCTATAGATTATGATAACAATACTCTGCTGACAACAGGTAGTAGTGGCGCTTCAGGTACAGGAGCATATCCTGGAAGTACAATTACAGCACCTACAAATTCGACTGCAGGTAGCTGGGAAGATATGCTAAAGGGATTAGTTCGGCCTACATACGTTAAACCAAATCTTCCAGATAACTTTCAGGCAGCTATTACAACATTCATTGATGATGAGGAAGATACAGAATTATCTGCAGCTAAACAAAAACAGCAAGAACTTATATTAGAAGAATATCAAACAGAGATACAAAATGAATTGAATAGATATAATATGGAAAATGCTGCATATCAAAAAGAAGTTGAAGCTAGATTGCTATGGTTTAATGCTGCCACACAACCTAGCGCTTCAACTAAATCTACAACAGCTGAACCAGCTGGAAGTGCAAGTGGAACAAGTGCAGGTCAATCTGGTGCTTCTGCCCAAACAAATATAGCAGAAGCTCAACTAAAATTTCAGAGAGAGCTTCAGGAACGAACATTAAAAATACAAAAATATGGGGCAGAAGTACAAAAAATTTCAGCTGAATATCAAATCTTTCAATCAAGACAGAATCAATTAATGCAAGAATATATGTTGGCATTAGATGCAGAGGCGCAACCAGCATATGATGCGGGTATGGCGCGTGGTGCACAACAAAAAGAACAAAGGAGATAACAAATGGCTAATAATATTAAATTTTCGAATAGTGCCACACCTATAGAAACTTTAACTTCTGAGGATGGATCTACTACAACTGATATTATAGCAGGAGAGATTGCAGGCTCTTTAGGGAGTTCTGGTTCAGTAGTGGTTACTAACTATCAAGGAGCCACTGCCTATCAAGGAATCGGTGGTGATGTTGCTCCGGGAGTTAGATATTATGTCAATTGTGTGGATGATAGCGCTACACAGATTAGTGCAGAAGCTACTGCATCATTTTTGATGATTAAAAATACTGGCAAACTATATAGTTCTCAAACAGCATTGGGCTCTACTGTCCCTGTAACTGGAGATCACGTCCTTGTAACTTTAGTTAATTCAACAACTAATGTATTGGCTTTTTTAGCGCCAGGTGAAAGCTTCATGATGCATATAGGAGGAACAGCCTTAGCTAATCATCCTATAAATTGTAGTAAAATAAAGGTACAATCTTACGAGGGTGATGGGACTGCAGCAGGCGCCAGTGATCACATAGCAGTTGAATTTTTGGCGGTAGATTAATAGATAAAACAAACCAGGAGAGAGTATGTCAAAGAAAGAAGAAACAGTAGAGAAAGAAAAGTCACTTGAAAAAACAATCAAGGAAACAACTAAAGCATTAAAAGAACAAATCAGTCAAAATAATGCTATGATATTAAAGGCTCAAGGAGCATTAGAGGTATTGCTTCAAATAACTAAGGGGGGTTAATGAAGGTTCAAGAATTAATGGAGCGGGTAGGTGTAACCCAGACTGGTAGAGCTATTGCATATATTAAAGATGGTTTAGAGGAGATAAATATGTTAGCTGAAACGCATATTACCACATCCAGAATTGACATTGTAAAGGATCAACGTTTTTATGATCTCCCTAAGGATATGATTAAAATGCTTGACCTTAGATGTAAAAATCAATTAAATGGAGATGACGAATATAGAAGTCTCCCTAGGGCTGTAGGCAAACCAACAAGTAAGGATTCAGATGGCAACTAGAAAATCATATGCATATCAAATCAAAGGAAATAAAATATCTTTATTAGAGAATCAATTTGGATATGGTTCTGGACAAGATGTTGTTGCAGCAGATGGATCAAATAAACAGCACACATTAGATGAAATTGGGCCAACAGGAAAACCTTCATGGGTTAGTCCTGCTTCCGATGTAACAAATGGTATAGAGATAGAGTATGCATATAGTCCTACATATTCAACGCCAACTAAAAGAATTGATTCTGGGACTGCAGATACTTATCATCTTTATAATGGATGGTTTGTTGTTGATGGATATCTTACTATTGGCCAATATCTTAAAGACTGGGTAAATGATGCAAGTATAGCTGTAGACTCTTATATCTTAATTGAAGGATCAGATAGATGGAATGGTATTCATAAAGTTAAGGCTGTTCAAGATATTGGTGCTGGAGGATCTCATGGTGGTATTCAGACTTATACAAAGGTAGAAGATTCTACTAAATATTTTACTGACGATTCAGTCTCATGGGTTGTAGTAGCGGATACTATAACTGGAGTAAGCAGTAGCTTTTCTACTATTTTTAGTGCTAGCCCATCATCTAGTGAATATATATGGATTGCTGGTAGTGATGCTTTTAGTGGCATAAATAATGGCTTGGTTTCAGGTTGGAGTTATACTACAGCTGATTCAGGCACTATAGATCTTTCAAGTGCAACAATATATAAATCTGATAATATGTCAGAGGGAACTCAAACTATAAACTATATACAAAACGATGGAGCTCAGGCAGTTTATATATATGAGGGCTTTAGAGAGAATGGAGGAGCTCATTTTTATTCCGGTGTAAGTGTAATAGAAGATGAATCTTTTGAATTAGATTTACCACCATATCTATCGAAAGCATTAGTATATTATGTAAAAGCTAAATTTGCTGAAGATCAAATGGATATTGAGAAAAAAGAATATCTCATGAGAGAGTTTAAACGATTAGTAGAAAAGCATGAAAGTGCAAAAATATCAGGGCCCAGAAGAATCATGGGCTTTGGAATGACAAGATAATAAACCCATTCACGGACGGTCAGTCCTTAGGGAATAACTCACAAGGAGGATAATATGGCAAACAGAGGTAGACAGGAATTTTCGGTACAAGAAGCAGTCAACATGGATGCTTTTGGTGATTTTAATTACCAAGAGATAGAAATGACTGATGAAACAGCTAATACAGTTACTGCGGTTACAGGTGTAAATCCTGCAAAGAAAGTAGTATTTTATGATAAGCCAGGAAGTAGTTCTGCGACATTTGATGCTACAGACGTTCTTACCATTACAGCAAATAGCAAAACATTAAAGATAGATGCGACAGATTTACCATTTACATTATCTGGATTATTACTTACCTCGCTGACCATTACAAGTAGTGCAGGTGAGTCAAGCGATTTTATTTCAGTTTTAAGCTTTCATTAAGGGGCTATTATGGCTAATAGAGGAACGAATGAACTTAGTGTCCAAGAGGCAGTAAACTTTAGGTGCTTTAATGATTTTAACTATGAAGAGCTTGATCTTAATGATAGTAGTACTACCTTCACTGCAACATGTGATACTAACAGCAATACAACAGTAAACTGCACGGGCAATGGAAATATAAAAGTAGGGATGCAGGTCGTTGCAGGTAATCTCCCGATATTTACGTATATTACTGCAGTAAATAATGCTTTAGTTAGTCAATTTACCATATCTGCAGCAGCTACATCTACTGATAATATAACTATTGCATTTGCAGGAGGGGAAGATACTGAAGTATCCTCTTATATTACATCTGCAAATCCAGCTAAAAAAGTAGTTATATATGAAAAGCCTGGCGGAGCAACATCTTTATTGCAAGATACTGATAAGTTAACTATAACTTATAATGGTACTAAAAGTATCACAATTGACTCGGGAGATCTCCCATTCACCTTAACTGGACAGTTAATAACTTCATTATCTGTAGCAGTTGACCAAGCAAATATAACTGATGCTGTATCAGTTTTATCATTTCATTAGGGGTATTTATGTTTGGACCAAAAAAGAAAATCAAAGTACTAAAAAAGGATTTAGATCAAGCGGTATTAGCAAGAAACAACTCTCTTATGCGCAATGTTGTAAACTTAGAGCAAGAGATAGCTAAGAAGTCTGATGAATCGAAGGCTATTGATCTTGAAAAAGATAAACTTTCCAAAGAGTGTAGTGCTATTAAGGAAGATTTATTATCCTCTAAGGAGTCTCTTTTATCAGCGAAGAGTAATGTTGGCTCTGCACGATTTGAGTTAGAGGATATAACCCTAGCTGTTAAGTCTGAAGAAGTTAAACTAGCGGGCCTTGATAAGGCTTGTGAAAAGGTTTCAAAAAAGAATGCATCATTAGAGAAGTCTGTTGCAATGCTACAAGATAGAAAAGATTCATTTAACATTAAGGCTAAAGAAGTAAAGGACTTAGATGCAAAGATTGTTAAAAGTTCTAAGAAATTAGCATCTGTAAATAGCGATATAGAAAAGATTCAAAAAGAGATTTCAAATCTAGACTCTATAAAGAAAGCCTCTGAGGAACAATTTAATAAAGATCAAGACGAGTTAGCTAGTAAAAGACAATCAGTTCTTGGGTCTATATCTGAGATCAATGAAAGTTTAGCAAGTGCAAATAAAAAGCATGAAGAATCTATGAGAATATTAGATGAAGAGAAGAAAGATAAGGATAGTGATATAGTTGTTCTTGATTCATTGATTTCAAAGAAAGAATTAGATTACTCTGAGATTTCTAAAAAACTACTAGCGTTAAATAGAGATGTGGATACTGCTGTAAAGAATATACAGGTAGCTAAAGAAGAGCAGGTTGCTGTAGTAGCAAAAGTTAAATCAAATTTTGAGAAGTGGAAGTTAAATATGCTTGAGGAGGTTGCTAAGCTACACCTTAAAGGAAAAATCAACACTATTGATAAGGCTGGTCTATCGGAGATTTTAAATGGCTAATACCATTGGGAGTGGAAAAGATAGAAGGTTAATTGATAGTGATGGTGATCCAATTGATAATGGATCGGGCAGGCTAAAAGTTGCTGCAAGCATTGACCCAAATACTAGCGTTGGGCAGTTCGCTCTATCTGTAGCTAGTGGTAGTGCTACTAGATTAAGCAGTGTATCTTGCACTCATGTAGACATTATGGCTAACCTATCTAATACAGGTATAATATATATAGGGACTAGTGCTGTATCTGCTACAGAAAGCATGGCCTTATATGCAGGGGATGTGTATAGTGTGGATATATCAAATGCTAATCTTTTATATGCATTAGCAACCGTAGATGGCGAAGATATTAATGTTGTATATTATGTTTAATAAAGGAGTTTAAATGGGAAGCAGTATAACAAGAAAATCAAAACCCATAACAGTACAGACAAATGCACCGACTTCAATAAGTGAGTTTGCGTCTAAACCATTTATATATGCTACTGCTACTGATAGGCTGTATCATAAAGTAGATGAAACTACTATGGCTTCTGAGCTAATGACTGAAGAATCTTTTGCATTCTCTATCAATGCAGTAACATTTAGAACTGCTACTAACGGTACTACTGAGTCTGACAATACAACTCTTGTAGGTACAGCTGATGATTTTTTTGCTAAAGTTACTTTTAATAATCATGACGGAACTTTAGACTCCGCTCCAGAAGTAGATTATAAATTAAACGGAAGTAATTTTGTTACTAATGAAACTGGCCATATGGCTACTGATGATTTTATATCGGATACTGCCTTAGCTGTTGCCGCTACTACAAGTAGCACAGACACTTCAGATGATAGTGGAATGTCAAGAAATGTAAGTGAAGGCGAGTATATATCTTGTAATGTTGCAGTTACAGAAGGAGGATCTTCTTCTAATCAGAATAGCGGGAGATATTACTTTCTTAATAAGATAATATGGGGAACTTGTGACGCTACTACTGGCCCAACTCAAGCAGAACTTACTGCATGCATGCAAGCTGCAAATACAGCTACTCTCGGGTCACTACTTCCTGACCAATCCTCTAGGTCAATAAATATTTGCGGTGCAGGCACTCAAAGTGTTTCTGGATATGGAACTACATGGGCAGCATCAGAATATCATAGTACATGTCCTGACTTAACAATTGCAGGGGAATCAGGTCATTATACATTTTTTGGATGGCCTAAGAATGGCGGTACAGATAATGAAGCTACCACTATTAAGCAAGCAGATAATGCATCAATACATCCAGATGATGTAGTTACTGATTTACGTGCTATACAAACAGTTAGTGGATTGCATAATGCTGCTGTTGATGCTAGTAATGGCTTTACACAAGATTATAATGTTTATGTTTCAGTTAATCAAGCTGTAACATTTTCAGGTATACAAATTACTTAAGGAGCATAAATGCCAAAGTTTACAGGGAAATTAATACGAGATGATGCTTCAGATTTTAAGCTCATTGATGGACACGATGTTAATCTTAGGAATTGTAAAGATTTAACTAGTATTACTATAGCTGCTGCAGATACATTTTTAATAGATGATATTTCTGTTTCTGGAAGTTCAGCTGGTGAAGTGGCTGCAGGTAGTGAAGACTCCACAGGTAAAGTAACTATGTCTCAATTAGCAACTTATATTGGAGCTACAGCTAGTTCAATTACTATGCCAGAGATAACAGATGATGCTGCAATAACTATAACTAAAATTCAAGATAGTGACACAGCCTTTGTAGATAATGATACTTCAATATTAACTGCAGCTGCTGTTCAGGATGCTATTGACGCAAGTGTCAGTTCAGCTGGAGGTGGAGATATTACTGGTGTTACTATAACGACAGATACTGGTGGTGGATCAGCTGCATCAGATACTAATAATTCTGCAGACTTCATTATAAATGGTGGTGGTGGTGTTTCTGTAACTAACGCTGGCACAACGATAACCGTTACAGGGGCGAGTGAAGGATTCTCTGTAGCAATGGCAATAGCATTAGGATAATAATATGAAAAAACTTATAACTAACTATAATTTTGTAGCATCAGCAAAGACGGTAGAACTTTCTGATTATGGGTCAGACTTTGATATCAAGGGATTACTTTTAATAGTAAACGTTACAGACAATATTACTATATATAATTTTGCGGTGGATGGATTAGGACATAGCTCCGTAACAGATGATGTTGTTACATTAGAACTGGCTGCTATAACAGGTATGTCTAATAGTGATGAATTACTCATATATTATGATGACCCTGCAGGGACTCAACTTGTTGACCTTGGGACTAATAATGACATTAAAATTGCATCTGGACAGGTAGAGAGTGGTGCTTTTGCTAGCGGCTCTATAGCTTCTGGTGCTGTTTCTTCTGGAGCTATAGCCTCTGGAGCTATTGCAAGCGGAGCAATAGCCAGTGGAGCAATTGCTAATGGAGCTATAGCAAGCGGAGCATTAGTTTCGGGATCAGTAGCAGATGGAGCTATGGTAACACTAGGAGCAAAAGCTGATGCAAAGAATAGTGCTACAGATACTACTAGTATTACTGCAATGCAAGTACTAAAACAGATTAGTCATGAACTACAAGAAACAATTAGCGGTACTTTAGCTGATAATACATCAAATCCAGATACTACCGTCCATGGCTCTATGATAATGGGTTTAGAAGCTGATGGCAATTGGGATAGACTTAAATCTACATCAGGTGAACTCCAGGTAACAATACCAAATTTAGAACACGCAGAAGATTCTTCTCATACCTCTACAGATAAAGGTATTATGCCGCTAGCTGTTCGCAATGATACTCTTGCGGCATTAGCTGGTACGGATGGAGACTACGCACCATTGCAGGTCAATGCAACTGGGGCTCTATTTGTTGAGCATGCTAGCTTGACTGAATTATCAGATGCAATTAATAGCAATAAAGTAGATGTAAATATATCAGGTGGTGGATTTGATGGAGCCGTAACTAATGCTGGTTTAACCGCTATTGATGCTGCTATTGGGACAACTGGAAATACAGGACCTACTAAAGCAATGTCAATAGCAGCCACTCTATCTGGTGGTAATCTTCAGGAGCTATTAGCTGACGGTGATGGACATCTGCAAATAGATGTTCTAAGCGCTCCGTCTACGGCAGTTACAAATACTGGGTTAACCGCTCTTGATGGTGCTATTCATGCAGAGGATGCCGCTCATGGTTCAGGTGATACAGGTATTATGCCATTAGCGGTAAGAAACGATACCCTTGCAGCATTGGGGGGTACAGATGGGGACTATGCTCCTTTACAAGTTAATTCATCTGGTGCTTTATATGTAGACTTTTCTACGTCAGCAGTAGATGGAGCTTATCTGAATGTCAATATGAACCTGAATGGTGCGGATGCTCAAGCCGGTGAAGGTACTATCACTTCATCAACTCAAAGGGTTACATTGGCTACAGACGATGATGGAGTAGCTCATCTTGGGACTATTGCAGGCGCTATTTTTGCAGAGGATGTCGCTCATTCTAGCGGAAACGCAGGCATTATGCCATTAGCAGTCAGGAATGATACCCTTGCAGCCCTAGGTGGTACGGATGGAGATTATGCTCCATTGCAAGTAAATGCAGCAGGAGCTTTATACGTAGACTTCTCTACATCGGCAGTAGATGGAGCTTATCTTAATACCAATTTAAATATTGCTGGTGCTGACTTAGCGGCTGGTGCAGGTAATATGAGTGCCCAAACAGCAAGAGTAACAATCGCTTCAGATGATACGCATTATGGGGCAGTAGGGGCTGCGGCCGATGTAGATGGCGTTATACATGGTCAGTTAAGATATATTGGAGACGCAGTTGGTGCCATTCAAACAGCAGTTCAAATCTTGGATGATTGGGATGACTCTAATTACGCAAATGTCAATATGAATCTGGCTGGTTCAGATGCTCAGGCTGGTGAAGGTGCTATTACTTCATCGACCCAAAGAGTTACGATAGCTACAGATGATGATTCCACAGCTCATCTTGCAACTATTGCAGGTGCTGTAGACACAGAACTCCAAGTTGATATTGTAGGAGCGTTGCCTACAGGCTCTAATGCCATAGGTAAACTTGCTGCAAATAGTGGTGTTGATATTGGTGATGTAGATGTTACTTCTACCGTAGTACCAGCAGGACAAGCAACATTAACTTCATATGATCAATTTGATGTTTCGGAAAGTGCTACTACACTCGCTGCTCAGCTGAGTACTACAGAGACTGCTGCCAAAGAAATATTTATACAAGCAGGTGCTGATAATACTGGGTTCTTTATGGTGGGAAGTTCTGGTACTTCAGCAACATCGACTCTAAGAGGAGTAAGACTAGATGCTGGTGACACACTAATACTTGCAGTAGCAGATATTACAGATATCTATATGGATGCAAGTGCAGGTTCTCAAAAAGCATTGGTTACAATAACAAAATAATGGTTAATATAGGGCATATAAAAGGAGAGATTTATGGGTTCTAAGATTATAAAGAGCCAAAGTAGTAAATTGCCTCTTGCCGGTGGAACGATGACAGGCGATATTAATGTTGCTGATAATACAGTTGGCTTTACTAAGCATGAAACAGCAAGCGGTACAAGTATTACTGTAGATTTTAGAGACGGGAATAAAGCAGATTTAAATATGACGAGCTCTGTAACAAATCTACGCTTGCAATTTCCTTCTACATCAGGTAATTTTATATTAGTAGTAAAACACGATGGTTCAACAAGGACTATTGCCAATTATCTTGCATTAGACTCTGCTGGAAATAATGCATATAATGATGGTGGAACGGCTGCAGGAGTAAAATGGGGTGGGGGTGTAGACCCTGTTTTAAGCGCAGGAGGAAATCAAAGAGATATTATTAGCTTTTATTGGGATGCAACTGATGAGGTTTGTTACGCTTCAGCGAGTTTCAATTTCACCGAGTCTTAATGTATTTTAAAGATGAAATATTAACATTTGAAGATACTAAGATAGTATCTGAGTTAGGCATTGAAGTTATGATGGATTGGGAAGCTCCTATAATGGAAAAGACCGCAGAATACATCTGTCAAAGCAAAGGAGATATTTTAGAGATAGGATTTGGTATGGGTATATGCGCAGACTATATACAAGCACAAGGGGTCAATTCTCACACTATTATTGAAATACACCCACAAATATTAGAAAAATTAAATGCATGGGCATCTACGAAGTCTAATATTACTATTATTGAAGGAGATTGGAGTACACTATCTATATCTGATAAATATGACGGGATATTCCTTGATACATTTGAAAATGATAGTATAAGTAGTTTTAAAGATTTTGCATTAGCAAGGATTAATGCAGGTGGGTATATTAGTTATTGGAACAATAAAGAGGATGAGTCTAACTTATACTCTTTTGATGAGTTAGCCTATGATAAAGTTAAAGTGAATCCTGATAGTAATTGCTATACAGATATAAAGGAATATTATTATATGCCAAAGGTTGAATCTTAATGCCTCAGATATATTCTCATGATGATGGATATGCATTACATTACGGAAGTAGCTGGGCTGATGCAAGAGGCAATACTCCTGCTAGTAGTTCATCATCTAGTGGGTCTAGCTATGCTGTAAGAGTAACTGCTGGAGCAGGAAGAGGAAGTGTAATTTATTCTGTATCGAGAGCATTTATGAGTTTTGATGTTCCAGGTTCTGTATATCACCAACCTGAAAAAGCTGACCTAGTAGTAAGAGGGTTTAGTAGCACGAGCGGAACCTTAATAGTTGTAGGGGCAGATTATTCATCATCAATATCCAATGATGATTTTGATAATATTACAGATGCAAGCACAGCTTTAAGTAATACTGATGGCTCAGGCGGAGGGACTTTTAATGGGCAAGTTCCTACATATTCTCTTGCATCTTCTTGGAGTTCAGGTTGGAATACTATTCCGCTTAATGACACCGCTCTCATGGCTATGGCAAAGGCAGGTGCAGCAGGAGAAGATTTTAAGATTGCACTAATAAATTATACATATGATTATCTTGATGTTGTTCTAGCTGCAGGTCTAGGAGGAATAACTAGTGCTGCAGCCTGTGGAGTACAGTTTAGTAGTTCACGCTCTGACCCATATCTAAACTATACGGCTGGAAAACAGGCAATATTCATGGGAGCAAATTTTTAAATTAATTAAAGGAATTTAAGATGGGACTTAAGAAAAAAGGCGTAGTAAAAAGAGCGATTGTAACGCCAGATAAACATTTTCCATTGGCTGACATGCCAGCAATCAATGTGTTATGTCAAGCAATTGAAATTGTAAAGCCCGATATATATATAGACTTAGGTGATGTAGGAGAATGGCATGGATGTTCTCATTGGCAATGGAAGAAAAAGAAACGACCACCATTGGAATATCAGTTACCATTCATCAAGCAAGACATTGAAGATGTAAATGCAGGAATGGATATTATTGAT
>Ga0098060_1000832_pt1 | contig 13137 bp, 6 predicted proteins | sample 21_taG_FD_77063 | JGI IMG/M metagenome (GOLD analysis project Ga0098060, IMG submission 77063) | Marine viral communities from the Subarctic Pacific Ocean - 21_ETSP_OMZ_AT15319 metaG | ecosystem: Environmental > Aquatic > Marine > Oceanic | place: Pacific Ocean | collected 2015-01-19 | reverse complement strand
TCCGCACACTTCCTAGGCAACGGTCCCAGAGCTTATCTTGCTTAAATAACGTAGCAAGGATATCGCCCCGCGATCTAAAGCAATCGGCGAGCGAAGAGTGGATATCGCACTGTGTAAAATCCCACGAGATAGCAGAAACAGACTTTCGTGTTCCTCGCACAAAGATAGGCTGCGAATGTCTTCTATCTGTTATCGAAAATCACAAGTCCACCAAAAGTGTGGACCATAAGTCTCTCATATTCGCGAACATAATAATTCTCGCAGCTTGCTTTGGAGGCGATTTCCCCGACGAACTAGATAATGCGACTATGCAGTCCATAGAAATTCTTTTGTCTGACGTAGAATATGTAGATTGTATCATGACATAAGATATATAACAAAAACATCTTTACTCGAAATATAACCTGTTATATTTTGGAAGATATCCCAATACCATCCTTAACGGCATACGAAAACTGTGTACCGGATATCCCAAACTAGAATATGTATATATATATTACTCTTATATTTTCTAGCTCGTGATATATCCAGAAGAAGCTTCCTACGTTCCTCGATAAAATATAAGAGTAATATATAGAACATTCTACTAAACACATCCTACGTACGAAAATGGATAGATCTAGATTGGAGATGGTTAACAGAGCCAAAAAGCTTTTACATAGAGAGTCCCCAGAAGACGTGGAAAAGGCTTTGGAAGAGATGAAGCTCACGCCGAAGCAAATGCAGGAGTCTTTGAGACGTTTCATAGCTTCTTCGTCAACCAAAATTCTGGTCATAAACCCTACAAGAACTGTCAAGATGGTCCCAGAAGTTTCTGTGAATCTGGGAAAGGACGTAGAAAGTTTAAAGATTGGACCATATGTTTTCTCTTTTGGGAGCTTGAACAAGGCGAAAAACAAACGCGCATCCAAGATCTTAGGTCGCCCCGTATGCGGCGAAGTCATAGTCAAAGGCGCTGTGTCTGAGTTTGAATTGAGCATTCCTTCCTTCATGAAGTGGGAAGGAGAACACAACAAGCCCAAGGTAGATATCTGTAAAGAAGAACTGGACGCTGTCAGCGCGGCATTGGGCTCCGCGTTGGATACTGAAGATAAAATCGAAAACGCGGCTCAAGCTTCTGAATAAGTCCTGCATATGGACGACGGATTACAAAAATATAGTGTATTTTTATTGGCCGATATGGTCGTGTATTCCTACTGTGTATTCAAACCATACATCCTTATTTGGCCCTTTTGGTCACATCTGCCAAACTTAGAAATATGTTCATGGCAGCAACGTCCACCGGAGGTATGTACGCGCTTTTCTCGTGAGATACCCTCGCAAGTAAAGTGGTGGAAGAGTATTCTTTTGGGAATATGTCCGATATAGGACTTATCGGAGAGGAGAGCCACAATAAGTCCTCGGGGAAAACATCAGAGTATGGTGGGATTATTTTTGCAAGGGATGCTTTTGTTGAAATATCCAGCTCCATCTGGTTAGATTTCATTAGAAAATCGTAGGAGACTACTGGAGCACCATCTTCGTTTCTGGTGTTGACCAAATTGTAGATGCTTCCCGCAAGCGGCGCCTGTAGATATGGGTAATATATATCATCTCTTATCGTCCTAGAATCATAGTAATACAACATTGTCCATGCAGCTATGTGCAAGTAAAAAACGCGGGAACTGTGCAAGATGTCGTCGCTGTGCAATTCCATCATGTTGCCCCCTTCTACATTTCTAGGCAGGAGCCGCGTTTCTTCCTCTGGGCACTGGTGTATGTATTTTCTTCCGAGTTCGCTGTCATCTTTTAGCAGCCAGCCTTTAGCTATCAGGTCACTTACACAATCTTCAATGTCAAGCTCATGGTTAACCGATGTCATGATATGCGGCCACTGGCGCAAGGACATGTCTATGTCTCCGATACCCCTTTCCGGGCGAATCATATCCATGAATGGCTTAAGAAAGTCTTCTTTTCCACGGCCCCTATTTCCCTTACTTTTCTCATAGTTCTTCTTCACAGAAGAAAGATATTTATTCTCAAGATCGAACACAGAGCCTGGCTTGCTTATGTCAACCTTTTTGTGTCTAACATCGTTCATATATTCTCCATCTCTGGCCCGTACGTGCCTACCCTCGCGTAACATTATGGAGAACATAGTTACGCCGAGGTTGTACTCCAGGATGTTAGCGCGATCTTTGTCGGTATATGACACATGCATGAACGTGATATCCTCGACAAAGTTTTTCGAGCGCTTCGTTACGTGGAAAAGTGCCGATAAACTCTCTATGATATAAGGTATGGACAACATATGGGCAAATGTAGGTATCTTGGGAATAAAGTCGTTCCCGAAGATAAGTGTGACCAGGAAGAATAGGTTCTTGTAAAACTGGTCCCTTGCCACATTTTTGTAGCCCTTGGTGTTCTTGACGCTGTTAACCACGCCTTCTGTAAAGACTCCGTATTTTGAAACGAGGCTCTTGAAGTATGCCCTCAAGTCAGGGACCGAGAAAAACACATCCTCACCCCTGATATCATCAGGCTTCGGCTCGTGCCATAGAATTATGTTGTTTACTCTGGAAATGAAAGAGCGGATGACAATATCCGCATCAAGCCCGTGGATACAAACAGAGCCCTGGAAGCCAGGTATCATAAAATCTAAGAACTTGAATATTTTTGCCTCTCCCTCTCCAGGAGTCCCGTCGCTTGAATAAATCATAGGATAAGCCTTCTTTTTGTCCTCGGATATCCAAACCATATTGGTAGGGAACTTGCCCTGTTTTACGCCCAACTTTTTGCTGTTCTCATCTATAACTTTCTTGTACTTTGCGGCCTTACCTATATTATCAGAGTTTTCTTTGAGGTAATCCTTGAGCATGGACATGAATTCTGTTCCTGGACTAATCTGCGACCGGAAGAAATCTTTGGATAGAAATCTTCTTTTCCTCTGCTGAGTTATCTTAGCTATTGGAGCTACTCCATCCGTTGCGATGAGGACTCCACTTGGTGATGTTTTGGCAACCGCGGCCTGAATATCCTTCACGACTTGCTTGCACACCATATGTCTGAACGTGTTCATATCGGGGGACGTCCCGTCTGTAGCATATACGCCTTCATGTGATATTCCGTTTTCCATAAGCACCTTCTCATAACTCGAGTGGATGAGCCCATTGAGGTCGAAGAAGAGGATGTCGAAGTTGTTACTTTGTGCTCCTTTTGCAGAAGGCATGTCTCTAAGCAGAGACCCAAAAAGTTTCGGTACTCCCATTTATATGCCATTAAAAAAATATGGTGTTAGTTAATATGGAGGACATCCAGGGCTTACTAGATAAGTACAGACACAAAGACGCGTTGCTTCTAGCGGACCACATTCTCGATAAAGAATCGTTCGATTATCTATACACCTCAGCCATAGCGTCTTTTTGGACAAAGGAATACGAAAGGGGGTTATTTAGCGCTATGAAGATAATGTCACTTCCCAATACTCCAGATTCCACTCTTACTTGGGCAAAGAATACAATGCAGATGTACCTCTCCAAAATCCCAATGACCGCCGCGTTTTATTCTGGGCGCCTGTTCGAGGCGTATTTGACATATAGCCCGAGCCCCAGAATATGCGTGACATCAAGTAGAGGTAATATCCAGGACTTTACCTCCGAAGTCGAAGTTTCTTGCCTCGGGATCCTACCATCTGAAATTAAGAGGATGAATTTATTCGTTGCTAGAGATGAATTGTGCCTCGTGGTCGCCTGCGAGGGTTCAACTATTATAAGAAAGGTAACGTCGGCCAGGGAAATATCCACCCGTGGATGCCATGTGTCCTACAGATGGAAGAATACAGAGAATATGTTTCCGCTATGTTCTGACAGCTCCATCCCCCATAACCTATTTGTTTCAAGGATAGGTTCTGTTCTTTGTATCTCTTCATTAGAAGACAGAGATAATATCCCAAATAGGTCCAACGGCTCCCCAACTACACCCATCTTTGTGAAGATCCCTTATAATCTCGCCACTGGATGGGAGATCATTGGCAGCGGCTACATCGAGGGATACACAGAAAATGTTATAAGCAATAGAGGTTCTCTATACCCATGCTTCTATCCAGATATAAGAGTGCCAATATCCTATTGCGGCAAAGTACATCTTCTGAGATTGTGCAAGAGCGGAAACTCAGGCTGGGAAATAACCTTGCTGTCATCTCAGCCTGAGACCAAGGTCGACGGGGAGAGCCAGCACCAGAAACAGTATTCGCTGATAGGAAGAGAGTTTCTCATGAAGATGCAGCCTCCCTACGATGAAGTTATCCAGATGAGAAAGGTACAATCTGTCGTGGTCGCTATGAAGCCACAAGATTACACTATTTACAATAGTAGGTATGAATACCCAGAGGGACAAGGAGATCTGGTATTATTCGAAAAGATAGAAGATATGGACGCCGTATTTTCGAGCAGAACGTCTTCCGCCGAAATAGTATCCGCCGCGTCCGATATGAACCAAGCAGTGCTGAGACATAAAGTAAAAGTACCTCCTAGCGAGGATAACCCATCTGATAACCCACCTGATAAACAAGATGAATATGTACCTGTTCTAATCGTGTCATCAAAATACAGAACCCTTCCTCCGGAAAAGCTCAAATCCCTCATTGACATAGCGTCAAATGAGCATATCCTTTCCACAAGGATTATGTGTAGATAGATGTCGAATGTGTCTCAAAAGAACACGTTCTGGCTCAACTCATAAAAAAAAGTTTTTTTAACTACTCGAACACCATGGGGATGTTTTGTGCGAGGCAATACTCATACACATTTTGCATAGAGTTATTAGGGATAAGTCCATCACTACCCCACGGCGATGCGTGACGATCTTTGCGAGACCCGCAGGGAACTTTCGATTGGTTAAAGTGCACAAGGTGGATCGGTGCAGCTTTATGATCCCAGGATAAAAGGTACTTGTAGGGATCATACCCCGAACCCCATACGTGGGCCGTATCCAGGCACATACCTACAACACCTTTGGAAACAAGAGGTTCTAACTTGGCAAAGAAGCCTTGGAACTCTTCCATGTCTGTGTACATTTCCGTTCCTTGTCCAGCCGGTGTTTCTACTAAAAGAGGACAGGAGACGCTGGCGTGCTCCGCGATTCCAATTGTGTTCTTGATCATGTTGTCGTGGGGAAGAGTGCACTTCATAGATTTTCCCACATGGACAACAACCCCCTTCATCCCCAACGCCTTTCCCAATACTAGGTCTTCTATAACATGGGCAGCGATAGGTGCTACTACACTTTCGCTTTGTGCCAAGTTAAGCGTGTAGACACCGTGTACAAATGCTTGGAAGGGATCTAATACACCGGGTTTCTTCTTGGCCAGAGATTTAGTTTCGGCGCTACATATACCACTAAGCTTATTCCTCAAGAAGACCTGTGTAGGGTACGACTTTTGCATAGAGGATATGAACCCCCTCCCTCCGCGAACATGTGTCCCCACCTGCGCGAAGGGACGCGGGGGAACCACGCCGTAAATATTCTTAATTTGTCCATTCTTCGACATAGTCTCCAAGATTTCTAGCAAATTGGGCGGCACGGCGTTTATTAATAAATGGCGTTCCAAAGAACGTAGCATATCTTTGGAATTAGGCTCTCTTTCTGATGAATCGCATAGATCTTTTACCTTAGGACCCAGATCACTACTTTCCGAGGAGTCGCGTAGATCTATTACCACAGGACCCGACTCGGTACTTTCCGAGGAGTCGCGTAGATCTATTACCACAGGACTCTTTCTCTTATCCTTCCCAGATATATTTGGGAAAATGGGAAAGTATGTTTCCACTTGTGCGCCACAGTAACGCAGAAACCCGCTGTAGTCCCATTCCTGTAAATCTGCCAGCTGTAAATCTCCTTGACCCGCAAAGTAGATACCAGCGTATTTTAAATCTGGATATTTTCCGCTTTCTTTAGCTAAGGCATAGTATAGGAGGATTTGGCGCGTAGCGATGCGGGACATACTTTTCCAAGAAGATGTGCATTTACAATCTATCACCGCCTGGGAACCGATGAAATCCGGGTGACCAGTAATCCGCCCGTGAATTAGTTCTACGTCTCGTTTGAGGCCAAATTGGCTTAGTTGTACGCGAGAAGCGCGGAACATGGTTTGGTGAATACTATGGTTAGATTTCACCACTTGTTTGGGGAACATTCTTGGGACCGCCTCTGAGATGCGATTGTAAAGCATCTCGCACTCTTCCTCAGTGATCAGTTTCTGTTCTTTTGGGGAGAGTAAGGCTAACTGAACGATCTCTTCTACAAACACGCCGTAGGAAGAAAACGTTTTAGTGTTTCTCACTTCTAGAGGATGTTCGTAAGACCCGCTAGGAGATAGGCACAGTGCTGGGCAATGGGATTTGCACCCAGCTGCGCTAAGTTTCTTGCATAGAGGAACAGTACGAACAAACATAATAATTTGGAAAAGGTCTTCTAAAGATTTTAATCTATCCTGCCCATATTTTCGCGAAAATAGGTTACCTATTTTTTAAGTGAGGTCAACTCCCTAGTGGCTATAGTAGATAACATCTATAAACTACTACTTAGCATCAAGTCATAGTGTGAAATATTTATAGTGGGGCCAGTAATGAACCACGCAGTAAGATGCCGGATAGTTTGCCTAAAATTAGAAAATATACTTTACCTATTTTACTGGAACGCGCCCATATTATCCACGGTGAAAAATACGATTATTCTGCGATAACCGATGAAGATATTAAAGGTTGCACCTCTAAGATACCACTACGGTGCAAGTCATGCGAACATAGATGGTCACCTACAATAAGCGACCATATTACCAAACATTCTGGATGTCCGAAATGCACTGGTCGGATTAGGTATACACTAAAGAGCTTCGTAGAAAAAGCCACTGATATACATGGTGACAAATACGATTACTCAGCAATCACCGAAGATCATATTAAAGGAAAGAATTCTAAAGTTCCCTTAAAGTGTAATTTGTGCCGTTACGAATGGTCTTCTTCTATTAGTGTTCACATCCGCGCAAAAAATGGGTGTAGGATGTGCGCAAACGCTTTACCTTGGACATTAGGAAGATTCTTAAAGAGGGCTAATGAAATACATGGTGATAAATACGATTATTCCATGATTCTAGAGAAACATATTAGAGGAGGGAAATCAAAAGTTCCTATAATATGTAATTTCTGTTCATATAGTTGGGAACCTTGTATTAACAACCATATTAATTCTAAATCGGGTTGCCCTAATTGCTCTGGAAACGTTAAATATACATTGGATAGGCTTTTGTATAAAATACAGGAAATACACGGCGAGAAATATGACTGGTCTTCTATAACCAAAGAACATATTCGTGGGAGTAAATCTAATATACCCCTACGATGCAATTCTTGCTCATATCGATGGGAACCTACTATATGTGACTTGATTAATTCTAAATCGGGTTGTCCTAATTGTTCTGGAAACGCTCGCTACACATTACGTAGGTTTATATCTAGAGCTCTAAGTGTACATGGTAATAAATATGACTATTCCATGGTGACGGAAGATAATGTTAGAAGTAATAAATCTAAAATTTTCTTACGATGCTACACTTGTGATCACAAATGGTTTACTTCCCTTAGCGGACATATAAACGGAAGTTATGGATGTCCTAACTGCTCTGGTGTTTTACCCTGGACATTAGAAAGATTCTTAAAGAGGGCCTATGAAATACATAGCGACAAGTACGATTATTCCATGGTATTAGAGAAACATATTAAAGGGGTTAATTACAAAATTCCCATAATATGCAATATATGTTCATATAGTTGGGAGACCAGCATTGGAAGCCATATAAATGGACGACATGGTTGTTTACAATGTGCCGGTTTAGTACCGTGGGATCTACCTAGGTTTATATACAGAGCCCGCAAAATACATGGCGATAAATTTGACTATTCCATGGTTACAGAAGATCATATCAAAGGAAAAGATTCTAAAGTCCCTTTGATATGCAACGCCTGTTTCTGGACTTGGGCTCCGAGTATTACAAATCATATAAACGGAAAATATGGATGCCCACAGTGTTCCGGGAACGTACCCTATACCCTCGAAAGATTTTTACATAAGGCCAATGAAATACATGGCGACAAATATGACTATTCTATGATCTGTGAGGACCATGTAGAGAATTCTCATTCATGTATTCCTATTAGGTGCAAGGGTTGCGAATACATTTGGAAACCCTCTATCGGGGGCCATATAAACTCTAAATATGGATGTCCTAATTGTTCAAACAAAGCACCTTGGACATTCGAAAGGTTTTTAGATAAAATCGCTGGTGTAGGTAGTGATAAATATGATTATTCTTTGGTTACCCCGGAACATGTTAAAGGATGTGAATCACGTATTCCTATACGTTGTATGCGTTGTAATTATGAGTGGTGGCCATCTATAGATACTCATATAAATGCAGGTAGAGGATGTCCTAGGTGCAATAGCTCTAAGGGTGAAGAGGCATGCTTCCAATATTTAGATCAATTAGGTGTCGTCTATGCACGCGAGTTCACTATTCCTGAACTGCCGAAAAAGAGGTATGATTTTTATTTCGAGCATAATAACCGCCATTATGTGTTGGAGTATGATGGTATACAACATTTCACAATTATACCATTTTTTCACAAGCGCGGGGATGGAATATTCGAACAAAGGCAAGGCCTAGATGTAATCAAAACTAAGGTAGCTCTGGAACAAGGATATTGTGTAATTAGAATAGATTATAGTTGCTTAGATAATATACCTCATCATGTCGACGCTGCGCTATCAGGAAATAGTAATTTGTATCTATCTACGCCCGAAATGTATACGTACATCAGCGATAATATAGGAAAACGTGGTGGAGTATAACAAAAAAACCCAAACAGGTTTTTGGAACAAAGTTTTTACTTGCGAGACTTCTTCTTGTATTTCTTCTTGGAAGATATTTCTTGAACCATTGGGGGCAACATACAGTCTGGACAATCTATCATTGGGGCACCGTTGAGAAAGAAGCTGAGCGCATCCTTAGTTTTAACTATTGGCTTTCCTAATCTCTCGTTCACGTTGTTGTGCAACTTGACCGACCACTTGAAGTAGCCATATTCTGAAAGATCCTCTTTAACGCCTATAGGATGCTCTCTCATATATTTTTGGAGATGGTACCTGCAGTCGTTACACTCTATCGAGACAGATAATAGATCCATGTACCATCTGAAGAACATCTTCGAGTTTATGTTGGTCGCATGGAGAGCAGATATATGAATGGAGTACCACAATCCAGGGCCTACACTCTTCGGGTTAACAAGTTTCTTGGGGTCCATTTATATCCTGAAATTGTAGTTATATGAACGTGCGCGAAAGCGGGTGCGTCTTAGAATATCTCAGAATAGCGGAAGAAGCGCCGCGTGTTGTCTGCTGATGCCTGCTTGTAGTCCTTGACTATTACCAGTGTAAAGTATGTAGAGATAATCGGGATCTCCATTGGTGTGGTTCTTTACAAAAACTACTTCCCTTGTATCGGTCAAAGCGTACACAACCCGCGGAAGGGAAAGGAGCTCTCTGGTTGCTCCAGCGGATACTACTTCTCTCGAGGGCACTTGCTTCTCCCTTCTCCACCAATCCGCCGCGAAGATGGCATCCTGGATGGTGTTGAAAGTCATAGATATGAACGGTGCCATTTTATCTCCCACAGGTGCCATGATTATGCTGTCCTGCGTGACATATTTTGTGGAGGCCGAGAACCTTTCGTATATCGCATGCTTAGAGTGGAGGGAGGATTTCCATACATTTATCTGTTCCAGTCCCTCCACCAACGAGATATCTTCTGGAGGAATATGTCTGAAAGATGTTTTTCTACCGAGAACGAACATTCTGGTATTCTGGATGTTTACCCGGGGGATGTGATCTAGAAACCAGTTATATATTTTTCTACTTCCCAGGAAGATCTTCCCGTCAAACATGAAGCCCTCGGTAGTGGACTCTATGTACGCCCTAACTTGTTCGCTATCGTCGTAATCGGATCCCCCCTCAAACCCAGTTACATCTTCCAGGAATCTCCCCATGTCCGGCATTTCAAGAGAAGTGTCTAACTCAAAGTACTCCATGAAGTCTTGTATTCCAAAATCAGGGATGTTTCTGTAAAATGTGAGGTAGTACCAAACCACGGCGGTGATCAGCTTGGTCTTGTAGAGCTTCATGTCATCTATATTTCTGGATATACTTACCAGCTTACCACGTACTTGTGGGAAGAAGGCTGGAGGAATCCACTCGACGTCTACATCACCGGATCTAACTTGGTATTCGTCGAACGAAATCATGAACAGAGAGCCGTTTTCCATTCTGTGCCACGATCCAAAAACGGTCCTGTTCAGATTTCCGCTCACAGCGACTTCGTAAGGCTGCAATTTTTCTCTGATATCGCCCGAAGCTGGATATATCTTGTTTGACACTGGAAGTAACACAGGGGCCTTTGGCTCAAAACCAACGGTGAGATACTCCTTCCCGATCTTGAAAGTGAGCCGGCGCATCTTTCCTGCATCATCGATATGCTGGGACACCGGCACAGGGGCATGCATGTTATCAGGGTACAGCGATTTGATGGAGTCTTTTATTTCCTCAGCAGTGATATTTTCCATGTACCTCGTTCTTATCCCTTCCTGAGTCATCACGGACATCTTTACTTTGTGATAGTCATTGAAGAGGGATACAAGGTTGTCTGCATCGTCACCATCAAACACCTGCGTTTTATCGTCGGTAGTGTCGCCGAATCCAACTATCAGTTCGGTGTGGGGATCTTTCGTGGACAACGCCTCAGTGCCCCACGTCTTGTTGATGATAACAAAGCCGCGCTGTGGGTCGAAGTTGTGTATGTGATAATATATATTTCTCGGAACTACCATAGAGGAGTAAGAATTAGATTCCTTGGATGTTGTGCTAACTACGAGTATGTTAACTCCGAATAACTCTTCCATAGCCCTGTAAAATACTTCGGGATCAAGAGACGCCTTCAAATCTCTGTACATAGAGGAGATCTCATGGTAGCTCATGTCGAAAGCTTCTTGTTTTACCACGGCAGAATATCGGATGTCTGATGCAAGGAAGTCGGATATGGCTTTTATTTTCTCTTCTCTTCTATCTCCCATGTTAGGAATATCGTGCACTGGGTCTCCGACTGCAGTAAGCATGGCATCTATGAACGATCTGGGAGAGATGGTTATACCTACGCGGTATATTTCCTTATCTTGGATGGCTATCTTGAGAAACTGTTCCAGGATTGGTGGAAGCTGCCCGATCGCACCCTCGGTTAAAATCTTCTGTGTCTTTATTAATCTCCCACTGTAAGCGTCATCTGTTTCTTGGCCAGTTATCTTAGGCCTAGATTCCTCATCTTTTATCTTGTATTGCAGATAAGGCTTCGGTGCCTTCTTGAAGGGCTTATTTTTCTCAGGTATATCTCTTTGGTCTTTTAGGAAGCAACATGGGAGAAGCTTCTCGTCGCCTTGCGGATTCTTTACGAGACCTGGATATGTGTATTTCATCCCAGGTCCATAAGAGGCATAGAAGAACTTCTTGCCGCTGTTGCCAGCAAAGTCCATCGCGACGCTATCTGTCCCAGCAACCTTGTACTTCGGTATCTCATATTCAACCCCATTGATGTTTACCGTGTATGACCCGTCCACCTCCACTTCCGACTCTGGCACGATCTTCGGCTGCCTTATCTTTTGGCATTTCTTAGAATATCCTCCCTTGAACAAAGATGGATCTTGCTTCAGCAAAGACTCTAACTTTACTCTCTTTCGCTGCCTTCCATCGACCTTTGTGAGATCTTCTTCTACTTCGACCTTCTTGGGGAAGAGGTTTTCTAACTTGTCAAACTCAACACTTTGAGCATAAGTCCTCATTACAAGCTCTATGGACGAAAGTACGACTAACATATCTCGCTTCCTGATATTTTCCAAGGTAACTCTAGTTAGTCCTCTTTCTGGATTACTCTCTCTCTTGGAAAGTAATACCTTCCTCATCGACACAGGCGCCGTGTTTACAGCATCCACGGTAGCAACGCTGTAAACGTCAAATCCTTTCAAGGAAACTTCTGTCGACAAGTGAGGGTATATTTCGAAGTAGTCGCCTGATACTTTGCCAACCATACTCGTCAGCGGGTGTTTAAATATCGCCTTAAGGTTGCCCCTAAATGCATATGGGTTCGGATTTTCTTTCGAATGTAGGAACATATACATCTTTTGGGTATTTAGAAGATAGAATAAGAAACGAGCATCTTCCACCTTAACCCCGTGCAAGTCGTATTCTAGTCTCGCCAGATAATCATCCTTGGAACTTATGTCCACCCCTGGGAAAACCGTTCGAATAGGCTCTATGACCCACTTGGCAATCTGCACGCCAATCTTATCCAAATCAACGACACCGATTCTTCTAACTTGCTTCACAGTCAGGTCCACGATAAAAAGGTTCTCTGGTCCGGCGAAGGACCAAGAAACGCCGATGTAGTATTCGTGGGGAATATCCGCCAAAATGAGATCCCGGTCCTTTTCGCTCTTTCCTTTGATATCTGAGGATTCTGGTAAAAGATAGACAAAGTGTATAGCGTTAGGACTGTTCATACCTCTCAAAATATCTTCCACGTGTTCCATATCCGGCTCTCTGTCTTTGGACTTTGAGATATATATCTTGGTTTTCACATTGTGCGCAGCGCTTACATACTTCACTGCAGGTATCTGCGAGTTAGGAAGCGCCATGTTAAAGATGTCCAAAGCATCATCCACATAAAGTCCAGTGCTCTTATTTCGTCCAGTAACTCTTCCAGTGAACGCCTGTTTTATCCCCTGTACATCTGGCAACGTGCTGAAAATGTTTCTGTCGAATTCTCCTCCCATCGCTTCCAGCATATTCCACGACAAATCTCCTGGATCCCTTCCTGGAACATCTCCAGCAGACTCTTCTTCCGATATCCCTTCTATGGAGCCTTCCGAAATATCCTGATCATCTTCGACGGATTCTTCTGATATTCCGTCTATGGAGCCTTCTGAAATATCTCCAGTAGAGCCTTCTTCTGATATTCCGTCTATGGAGCCTTCTGAAATATCTCCAGTAGAGCCTTCTTCTGAT
>Ga0098060_1000831_pt1 | contig 13148 bp, 7 predicted proteins | sample 21_taG_FD_77063 | JGI IMG/M metagenome (GOLD analysis project Ga0098060, IMG submission 77063) | Marine viral communities from the Subarctic Pacific Ocean - 21_ETSP_OMZ_AT15319 metaG | ecosystem: Environmental > Aquatic > Marine > Oceanic | place: Pacific Ocean | collected 2015-01-19 | reverse complement strand
GGTGTTGCTGAAAACATGAGCGATACACAATTGCTTATGAATGGCTTTATGCGGATGGCCGTAGACAACGGTGCACTTTCTGGCAACCTGTTAATCGAAATTGATGAAACAAACTTAGTCCCTGGCCAAGATCTTAGCATCTACCCAGGAAAAGTATTCCGAAGACAAGCGGGTGCCCCTGGTCAAGCACTGTTTGGCACTAAATTCCCTAACGTGTCTCAGGAACTGCTTATGATGTTTGATAAAAGCAGACAACTTGCCGACGAAGCTACAGGTATACCCTCTTATTCACACGGATCGGGTGCTGTTGGAGGTATTGGCCGTACAGCATCAGGTATGTCTATGATGTTAGGGGCTGCTGCACAAAATATTAAAGCTGTGGTGCGTAATTTAGATGATTTCCTTTTAGCACCCCTTGGAAAGGCTCTATTTGCCTTCAACATGCAGTTTAACTTTGATAAAGCGTTCATTGGTGACCTAGATGTTAAGGCACGGGGCACAGAAAGCTTAATGCGTAACGAAATACGCAGCCAGAGACTGATACAATTCATGCAAATGGGTGCAAATCAGCAAATGGCACCATTTATTAAATATGATTATATATTGAGAGAATTAGCTGCATCTATGGATCTAGATGAGGATAAAATACTAAACGATCCTAGAGAAGCGACCATACAAGCGAAAATGATGGCAGAAATACAATCATTGATGCCAGAACAACCAGCTCCTCCACCCCAAGAAGGTGGACAACCTACCCCTGCCGCCGGAGCGCAAGCACCTGGCGCGCCTCCAGAACCACAAGCACAGGGATTCACTGGCACTGGAGGCGGAGATAATGGTGGAGCCGTCGCACCACCCCCACAACCCGCTAATGGTCAGCCACTACAATAATGAATAAGTCATTATACCGAGACATGCTCTTTTTGGTAAATACCAAAGAGCAATATGAGATTCTTCAATCTTATGCAAAGGCTAGGATCGAGCATTATCACGTTTTGCTAGAAACAACTAAAGAAACAGATCGTATGAGAGAAATACAAGGGGCAATTGCTGAATTGCGTCGTTTTTCTACTTTGCGAGAAGAAGTTATAAAGGGCTCTAAATAGTGGCGGATAGATTAAACTCTGTATTGAACATATCTAACGTGCCGTTTTTTCAGCGTCCCATTGGCTCATCTGATAACGACATACAGGTTGGCTTTGATGAGTTAGGAAACGCAGTCTATAAAACGATGACTGGGCAACAGTACACCGTGTCATTGGCAGAAGATCAACGAACATCAAATCAAAAAATTAGAGAAGACGTTATTCCTGCTGTAACAGAATATGCCAAAGATCCATTTTTACCAAGTTTTGATCAAGTATTAGATGTAGGGAAAGCGGCTGCTAAAGGGTTCTGGGATATCATTTCTTTACCAGGGGATGTGTTAAGCGGAAAGCGGGAAGAAGCCGTTACATACGGAGATATAGCGGATTTATCTGGGTTTATGGTTGGTGGTTCAGCATTTGGATCAAGGCCAAAAGGTTCTTTGGGAATGTTCCTTGGCCTAAAGAACAAAGGCTTTGATAAAGAAAAATTTGAAACTGCTAAAAAGATGCGCAAAGAAGGAGCATCACCAGATGAAATTTGGAGAGAAACTCAAACTGATTTTATTGGGAAAAGACCTTTCCAAGAGTTTGATGACAGTCGGTCAGTAATTGCTAATACCCGCATGGATAAACCCGCCGATAATTTTGATGAGCCACCTTTAACAAAGTCTAATATTAGTAAACAGGTAGATAATAATAAACTAAAAGATTTAAAAATTACTAAAAAAGCCAGTGAAAATGAAATTTTTATGTTATTACAAACTGGCCAAATCACAACTGAAACGGCTAAAAAAAGACTGGCAAAGTTGGATGCGGATTATAAAGCAGCTATCAACACTACCGACGAAGTTGTTCCCGCACCAGAAGTAACAGATACCTCTACAAAAAGCGCTTATACTAATCGGCCCTTACTTAAACGAGGGCCATTAGATAAAGTCCTTAACCATCCAGAGCTTTATGATTATATCGATCCAGATTTAATGCCCACAGCACAGGCTGGTTTTCAAGCACAGCCAAAAAATTCCGGTTATGTGGGTGTATATTATCCTTATAACCGTTTGGATGATGGTACAAAAATTCCTCAAAAAAATCTAAAAAACAAAGAAAGCCAAATTAATGCTTATAAAAGGCTGGATAGTGATAACGAGTGGAGTACTACATTACACGAAGTTCAACACTATTTACAGGATGTAGGGGACGAATTAGCAACAGGTTCTAATACAGCCAAAGCACATTATGCTATTAATCGAATTATACGAAGAAATGAAAAGCAACGTGATGCAATCTTTGTAGAAGATGGAGGCAATCAACAAACTTTTGAATTAGAAATGATCTTAGATAGGGTTGGAGGTGTAAGATATAAAGGTACTACCTTTAAACCCGTCTTTATTAAGCATAAGAGATTTGTTGAAATGTTATCTTCCATAGATGAATTGGCGGCTACTGTTGATCCAACAAATTATAAATCTTCTCTATCAAATAAATTAAAAGAGATTTTTCCAAAAATAAAAAATACAGATGAGGTGGTGGATGAATTACTATCATCTCCCTCTATAATGACTTTAGTAGAAAAAGTTAGATATGCAAAATCTCCAACACCAGGACTTCTTGGAAGAGTAAATGATTTTGAGACAACTCAAAACATAGTTAATTTAAAAAATATGCCCGTAAAAGACCAAGAAAGTTTACTTGGAATGGATTTAGTTTCTTTTGTGTATAGAGCAAATCTTGGCGAGGCAATGGCCAGACTAACTCAAAACCGTCGTAATCTAACAAATGCAGAACGAGTAGCAAGGCGCCCAAGCTTAGATCTTGACGTAGACCCAGAGTTTCTCATGTGGGATGACGTATCATTGATTGGTAGTGGCATTAATAAACCACCCAAAGCTACACCCAATTTATCTACTACAGATGAGTATTGGGGAGGTTTAATGAACCCTCCAAAATTAGAAGTTAGCAATCCTGGAGGGGATTGGCTTGAAAGAAAATTAAAAAAAGCAAAAAAAGAACGTGATGAAGCGTCCCCAAATACTTTTACAGCAAATTTTGGTAATAGTGAAGGTAATACAGCATGGCTTGATAAAAGCATAATGCTTGAACCACAAATGCTTGCTGGAATTAAGGGGGCTTCTTTTGAGGAACTATATCGTCCAGATCCAAGTAAGATAGATGCCCTTAGAAAATCTATCAAAGAAAAAGGATATTTATCATCCCCAGTAAGAATTTATGTGCGGGAAGATGGAGTTCCCTTTGTGGCAGAGGGTAATCATAGAATAATTGAAGCGCTTGAAAGTAATAGGGAAACAATACCTGTAGACATTATGTATTTTAGAGGTGCAGAAAATATTGATGACGGCATTTTTAGTCCCAGCAATTTAGGAGTTTTAAGGTAATGGATTCAATATTAAAACATCATTACGAAAACATAGCTAATGGAACTGCTGTCCAAAACGAGGACGGTTCTTTATCTACAGTTTTTACAATTATTGTTGAGATTGATGGAGAAGAAACATTAATTCCTACGGTTTGGGATGGGCAAATATTAGATCGAGAAGCAGCTATCGAGCGTGCAATTAGCAGTGGCGTTAGTTGGCCAAAAGCCCCAGCAGGGCCGGAAGGCGTAGAGGCATTAGAATTACAGGATGCTATTTTACATAAAGAAATGAAACCAGTTTCAAGCGAAGAAGCGCGTCAAAAATTAAGTGAAACAACAGAAACAATGGAAGGCTTTGCTTTAGGCGGCATAGCGACTGCCCGTAAAGGCATAACCACACAAGAGGGATTAGACATGGCAAATAAAAGCAACCAACGGGATGATAAGAAAGCAGACATCGATAAGGATGGTGAATTATCGGCATACGAAAAAAGTCGTGCTGATGCGATACAGAAAAACGAGCTTGTTGAAGATGAAGACATGGGTATGGCTCATGGAGGCATGGCTTGCGGTATCATGGGTTACGATGAAAAGTCTGGAAATGAAATTCCTTTAGGTTCTTCTGCGGAGAATGTCCGTGATGATATTGATGCCAAGTTGAGTACCGATGAGTTTGTTCTTCCAGCCCACGTCGTAAAATACCACGGCCTTAAACATATTATGGGTTTAATGGAAGAAGCCAACATGGGCTTAATGGGTATGCACTCTGAAGGGTTAATCCAAGGCGAAGAGAAAGAAGCTCCCGAAGAAGAAGAAGGTAAAATTGAATGTCCGGTTTGCAAGGGCACTGGTGAAGTAGACGGAGAAGAATGCACTCATTGTGATGGCTCTGGTTATCATAGCGATGAGGAAGAGGAGATGGAGGGTGATGCAATCGAAGTCGCTACAATTATTGTAGAAGACAATCTTGAAAACACGGAAGAAGAGTATCCCTCAATTCCTAAAAACCGAGTTGGTGGTGTACGCAAACAAAAGTACGCTTATACTCAATAACGGGCCACTCGCGGAAGCGACCCCCAGAAAGAAGTACTATGATGGCAAGAAAGAAATACAGTCGTGCAGACGAAGAAAATGATTTATCTTATTCAGAAGAAATGGCAAAGGGCACTGAACAGACTACTGAGGCTTCAGAGAATGCTCAACCTGTTTCTGGCGAGGAGATCACGTTTAAGAAAAGGTATGCCGACCTACGAAGGCATTCCCAGCAGCTCTTATCCCAAAAGGATAAACAAATAGCAGACACTCGACGCCAGCTCGAAGTCGCTTCTAAAGCACAAATTAAGTATCCCAAAACTGATGAAGAGATAAAACAGTGGGAAAAGAAATATCCAGACGTAGCACAGGTTATTGATACCATAGCACGTAAACGATCTGCGGAAGCTCTCGAAGAGGGTGAGAAAAGGTTGGCTGGATTGCGTGACTTAGAAACAAAGCTTACTCGTAAAGAGGCTGAACAGGAGCTTATGAAAGCACATCCTGATTTTTCTGAAATACGGCAAGATCCCGTGTTCCATGAATGGGTTGCTGAACAGCCTTCTTATATAGCGGATGCATTATATAAAAATAATACAGATGCACGCGCCGCTAGTCGAGCAATTGATTTATATAAAGCAGACCAGGGTACAGTTAAAAAATCACCCAAATCTGCTGCTGCTTCAGTAGGAAGAACATCAAGTTCAGCACCTACTACCAAAACTAAAGCAGCATTTAGTGAATCTCAAATTAACAACATGTCAGATAAAGAGTTTGCAGAGAATGATAAGGCTATTAGAAAGTCTATCGATGATGGAACTTTTAACTACGACATAACGGGATCAGCACGATAATTGTTGCTATATTAGCAATACTTGTGCTATAATATTTAAAGTAACAGGTATTATGCGATGTCTGTTACTTTAACTTTTAAACAAAAGGCCGCGTCTGCCTACCCTTTCGTTTAAAAACACTTCAGAAGAATTTTACGTAAGTCTACCAGTAAAGGTTTGGCCCAATTATTCGGCGGAGGCATCTGCTAGATAACTGCACCCATACTCCCTACTGCCACTTGTTGAATAAAAACTTCTGTGTCTTGAAGAGAGCCTAATTCTGGGTTCTCAGCCATTTCACTTATAAAGGAGTAATACAATGGCAATTGCGGCAGCATCTGGCTATTCCCAGTTTTCTGGTGGTGGCTTTAGTCCTGTCCTGTACGCTAAAAAAGCGCAACTTGCATTACGCAAGAGCTCTACCGTAGAGGACATCACAAATTCCGATTATTTCGGAACCATAAGTTCATTTGGCGACTCAGTTAAAATTATTAAGGAGCCAAGCATAACAGTAACCGCTCTTGAAAGAGGTACAGCCCTTGCTACACAAGCATTGACTGACACCGATTTCACAATGGTTGTTGATAAAGCAAACTATTTTCAGTTCGCTTTAGACGACTTGGAAGAGCATTTCACCCATATCAACTGGATTGATCTTGCTTCAGATCGTGCTGGATACTCTATTAGAGACAAGTACGACGAAGAAGTACTAGGTTATCTAGCTGGTTGGAAAGGCAGCGCCGGCTCTTGGGCTAGACGTTCTGCTTCTGGTGATATCAGCGGTACAAAAGCAAACTCTTCTGCTGGTAACGACGAATTGCTTGCAGCCAATAAATTAGACATCACTGATTTCGGTGGTTCTGATATCGGCGGCACATCCGAAGTTACATCCGTGCCAATCTTGGCGGGCGGCGGAGCTGGTGGCATTACATCACCGTTAGCAATCCTAAATCGTATTTCACGTATGATGGATCAAGCTAATGTTGAGTCTGATGGCAGATGGCTCGTAGTAGATCCAGTATTTGCTGAAGTACTAATGGATGAGGATTCAAAACTCATCAATCGTGACTTTGGTGGATCTGATGAAATGAGAAATGGCAGAATGCCAGGTCTTATTCGTGGGTTCCGTGTCTATAAGTCAAACAACGTACCATACTTAGGTAACGGTGCAGGAACAGCCGCAGCAGCGGGTTCTGAAACCAACTTTAGTGTGGCAGTTGCTGGACATGACAGCTCTGTAGCTACAGCGCAACAAATCAACAAAGTAGAGACTTTCCGCTCTCCAACATCTTTCGCAGATGTTGTTAGGGGTGCTAATCTTTATGGTAGAAAAATACTTCGACCAGAAGCTTTGTTCACTTGTAACTACAACATCCACTCTTAAAAGTTGGGGGCCAGTTCACGCTGGCCCCTTTTCACTTAAAGGTATTTCATGGCCAGTTCTTATATTACACTTTGTAATCTTGTTTTAAGAAGATTGAACGAAGTCGAAATTGCAGAAGCAGATTTTGCAAATGTTAGAGGGGTACAAGCTCTTGTTAAGGATGCTGTTGAGTTTTCTATTGCCAAAATTAATCAAGCTGAATTTGAGTGGCCTTTTAATGCGGCTGAACATACTCAAGTTCTTGTTGCCGGCCAAACGGAATACACTTGGCCGACCTATTTTAAAGTTTCTGATTGGAATAGTTTTCAAATTGTTGAGGATGCGTCGTTAAACTCATCCTATAAACAATTAAAATATTTAGAGCGCGATGAGTGGTATCAATATCATAGAGATGATGATTACACTGCTGGAAGCGCTGGAAGAGGTATACCTCAATATGTATTTCCCTCACACGGATCAGGCTTTGGTGTAACTGAAAGTCCTGATGCAGCCTACTCCGTGAAGTATAGATATTATTTAACACATAGCGATTTAATCAATTCGGGAGATGTAAGTCGTATACCCACAAACTTCGATTCCTGTATTGTCGATGGTGCATTATATCAAATGTATCAATTTAAAGATAACCTTGAAGCCTCACAAGCAGCCTACGCGGCGTTTGCTGATGGTCTTAAAAATTTACAAACCTTGTATATCAACAATTACGAATATGTGCGTGATACCAGAGTAAGGTTCTAATGCCAGAACAAACCCAGTCGTTCAAAGTTATATGCTCTGGCGGTCTGAACTCTAATGAAAATCATTTAGATTTATCAGACAACAAACCAGGTGCGGCCACAAGATTGGTCAATTACGAGCCGTCACTTTTTGGCGGCTATCGTCGTATCAATGGGTTTGCCCCATATAATGCTTCATACCCAGAAGTTGGCGTTGGCGGGGTTGGTACTGGTAAAATTTACTGCATTGCAATTTATAAAAATGAACACATTGGAAATCCATATTTAATAGCTGCACGAAAAAATGCATCAGGTAATACCTACTCGTTTTGGAAATATGTAGATGGTTCTGGTTGGGCAGTCTTAAACACCGGACTTACTCTAGCTGTTACAAGTGGTTCTAGAACAGTTGATAAGATTAGATTTGTACAATTTGATTTTGGCACAGGTAGTCAGATTTGTTTTGTAGACGGGGTCAATAATGCGACCGTATTTAATGGAACAAATTGGTATGCAATCAATAGCTCTAATTCTGGTGGTAGTTCGAGCCCAGGTGGCAATCAAGTTGTTAATGCACCAGAGCTCGTAGATGTATTTGAAAATCATTTATTTCTAGCAGGGGACAGAACAAGTAAGGCTGTTATAACACATTCCGCAGCAAAAGATCCTTTAACTTTCACAACAGCAGCGGGTGCAGGACAAGTTGTAACTGGATTTAATGTTGTTCAGATTAAACCATTTAGAGATAACTTATTTGTATTCGGCACTAACGCAATCAAAAGTGTAAAGGTTGTAAGTAATGCATTTGTTTTAGATAATGTAACCGCAAATGTGGGATGTGTTGCTAGAGATAGTGTCTTAGAAATTGGTGGAGATTTATTATTTTTAGCGCCGGATGGTTTCAGACCCGTTGCGGGTACTAGTCGAATTGGGGACGTGGAACTTGAAACAGTTTCAAAACCCATTCAAGGAGCTTTAGTAGATTTAATCGAAAACTATGATTTAACAACAGTTAATGGTGTTGTCATTAGATCTAAGTCTCAAGTTCGGTATTTTGTTGGGGGTAGTACTGTACCAGTTACGGATAGTTACGGAATAATAGGCGGCCTATCTGATAGTTCTGGATCAATAGAATGGGAATTTGGAGAGTTGCTTGGAATACGGGCTTCTTGCTGCACCTCTGATTATATCGGTACCACAGAGTATATTCTGCACGGTGACCATGATGGTAAAGTATATAGGCAAGAATCTGGTAACTCATTTAATGGGACAGATATCGTAAGCGTATATCAAACTCCATACTTGGATTTTGGAGAAACCGAAGTCCGAAAAACATTACGAAAAGTTAATACTTTTATAAGGGCGGAAGGCCCAATGACAATGAATTTATCAATGGCATATGATTGGGGGAGCGGTGATTCAAGCCGACCTAGTACATATTCCCAAGATAGTGCTGGTGCCCCAGCCGTGTTTGCTGGGCGTAACATTACGTATAATGGCGCTAACGTCATTTACGGCGGTGCATCTAAACCAATTATGACAAGCGATATTCAAGGCTCTGGCTTTAGTGCTAGGGCCAATTTTGTGACTGTGAGCCAAGAAGCATCTCACACAATCCAAGGTATTGTTTTCGAATTTTCTGTATCAGGGAGAGCTTAACAAATGGCGGGCTACACTAGACAATCCACTGCAACAATAATTAATGGGGCTGATATTACAGCGCCACCATTAAACGCGGAATTTAACAAATTAGTAGAGGCATTTCATGCAACAACTGGTCACGCGCATGATGGATCAACAGGTAGCGCTCCAAAAATTGTTTTAACAACAAGCGTGTCTGGGTACTTGCCAGCAGCGCATGGTGGTGTCGGAGGTAAAAATAATACAACAGCAACCACTACTCCAGGTGTTGGGGATGATAGTGGTGATGGATATGCCCCTGGTTCTATTTGGGAAAACACAAATACGGGGCGTGTATATTTATGTGTAGGTAATTCAACTGGTGCAGCAGTTTGGAGAGAGATTGTAACGATCCACTCAGGTAATTCTATACTTCCAGTCACAACCAATTCAATTGATATTGGTAGCGCCAGTTTAAAATTTCAAGATATATTCTTACAGGGCGGAATAAGTTCTGCGGGCAATACGGCAATTGGTGGGACTTTAACAGTAACAAGCACTTTGGGTGTTACTGGTGTTACCACACTAGGTACAGCAAACGTAACCACTGGTAATATTGCTACCGCTGTCTTGACCTCTGCGGATATTAACTCAGGAACAATGGATAACGTTGTTATTGGCGCCTCAACCGCTCAACCAGCTACTTTTACCACCCTTACAGCATCAGGAACAAGTACCCTTGCGACAGTAGATATAAACGCTGGTAATATTGATGGCACGGCTATTGGTTCTAACGCTGCTTCAACAGGCGCGTTTACTACAGCATCCACTACAGGATTAGCAACACTGGCAAGCGTGGATATTAATGGCGGAAACATTGATGGCACAGTAATTGGTAATGCAAGCAAAGCAGCAGCATCATTTACAACCGTAACTACAACAGGACAAGCCACACTTGCTACAGTTGATATAAACGGCGGCACAGTAGACGGAACAGCAATTGGTGGATCATCTGCTAGTTCGGGTGCTTTTACTACTTTAACCTCTTCTGGTGGCATTACAGGCACTCTTACAGGAAACGTTACTGGTAATGTAACGGGCAACGTCACGGGTGCAGTTACTGGGAACGTAACTGGTAACCTAACAGGAAATGTCACTGCATCTTCTGGCACATCTTCATTTAACAATGTTACTGTTAATGGTAACTTAAATATGAACGCGGGCACTTCCGCTACAATTACAAATTTAACAGCGCCCAGTGCAGATCTTGATGCTGCAACTAAGAAATATGTAGATGATGAGATATCTACTCTCGTAGGTGATGCGGGAGCTGGTCTAAATACACTTGGCGAACTTGCAGACGCTCTTAATGATGATGATAGCTTTAGCACAACAGTAACAAACAGTATTGCTACAAAACTACCATTAGCGGGTGGGACGCTTACAGGCGCTCTTGCTATGTCTACAAACAAGATCACTGGTGCTGGTGACCCAACAGCCGCCCAAGATGTGGCTACAAAAGCTTATACTGATACCCAACGTGATACGCGCCTTGCCCTAACGGGTGGTACACTGTCTGGGGCATTAGCTATGGGCAATCAAAAGATTACCGGATTAGGTACCCCAACAGCAAATACAGATGCAACTACAAAAACATATGTTGATACTATTCTTGGATCAGCTACAGCAGCAGCTTCCTCTGCTACGGCGGCGGCGGCAAGCCAAACTGCGGCTGCCTCAAGTCAAACTGCTAGTGCCTCATCTCAAACTGCTGCGGCAAGTTCAGCAACTTCTGCGGCGGCTTCGCTTTCAACATTTCAAAACCAATATCTTGGGGCATTAAGTAGTGCTCCCTCCCAAGACCCAGACGGGTCGGCGCTTGATCTAGGTGATCTTTATTTTGATACAACAGCGACTGCCATGAAAGTTTATGGGGGTTCGGGTTGGACAAATGCGGGATCATCTGTAAACGGCACATCAAATCGTTACTCTTATACAGCAACCGCAGGACAAACGACATTTAGCGCTACTTATGATTCCGGTTATGTCGATGTGTACCTCAATGGTGTAAAACTTAAAAATACTGCTGACTTTACCGCTACAAATGGCTCCACTGTCGTTCTAGCTTCTGGTGCCGCTGTAAATGATATTGTTGATATTATCGGCTATGGAACATTTACGTTAGCCGATCATTGGACAAAGACCCAGGCAAACGCTCAATTCGTGGACGTTGCTGGCGATACTATGAGTGGTGATTTAAATGTTGATAGCGGTAGTTTAAAAGTAAGAAGCACCAGTGGCTCTACACTAGAACTTACTAACACTTCAACTACTCTTGGAGACAATGCTTTTGTTGGTGGTTTAGCTTTTAGAAACGATGACACTTCTGGAAGTCCTCCACATTATTCTGGGATAAAAGCAAGAACTGATGGTTCTGGTGGTACAGAGATGGATCTGGAGTTCTACGCCAACAGAGATAAGTATGAAACTGATGCTCCCCATATGATACTTCGAAGCACTGGTAATTTTGGCATAAATATTGCAGACGCTTCTCAAAAGCTCCATGTTGGCGGAAACGCAATTATCACTGGCCTTACTAGATTAGGCAATGGAACAGCGAGTTCTCCAGCGTACCAATTTGTCGATGACACAAACACGGGAATGTATAGAAGCTCCAGTGATGTACTTGGTTTCTCTACTGGAGGCACAAATAGACTAACTCTCAATTCAACTGGTGCTACCTTTGCTGGAACCGTAACAGCTACAGGAATGGGAATTGGAACCACAAGCCCTTCTACCCCACTACATGTTGTAGGCAACAACGGAATTTTAGTAGATACGTCAGGTAATGGTGATGGACAAATTTATTTCGGGGGTATCTCAGGTTCAGACAGAACTTACCTATCAAGGCAAACTAACGATTTTGCAATATGGAATGTTTCAAGCGGAATAATAAAATTTGCTACTAATGACGCAGAAGTTATGCGTATAGACAGCTCAGGCCGAGTGGGAATTGGTTTAAACAACGCCTCTTCGTATTATGGTAATCAGCTAGTTGTAAGCACTCCTAATGAGGGTGGGATTACTATGGTATGTCCATCGGATGGTGAAAATTATTTGATGATGGCAGACGGAACTTCTGGTGGTGAAAGATACAGAGGTTATATCGGGTATAGCCACGCTAGTAATTATATGAGGTTTGCTACTGGTTCAGATGAACGTGTTAGAATCACAGATGTTGGAACCGTATTAATAGGTAAGACTAGCTCATCTTTTAGTACAGTAGGTCAAGAGTTTAGGTCAGGTGGAGTTACGATTTTAGGCCGTTCTGGTGGTGAACCTTTAACATTAAATAGAACTAGTAATGACGGTGGTATTTTAAACTTTAATAAAGATAATGCAACAGTAGGTAGTATTGGTGCAAATGGCTCATACCCTTATATTGGTTCTCACGGCTCATCTGGAAAAGGTATTAAAATAACTGATGCTCTGTTGCCAGCAACAAACGCTGGTGCTTATAACGATGCAGACGTAAACTTAGGTGCCTCAAACGTGCGTTGGAAAGACCTACATCTGTCAGGCACAGCATACGTTGGAGCTGGAATGCAACTTGCTGGGCACCCAGTGATCGGTTACGATTCTTTTGATGGTGGTTATGCTACACGACTAGGCAGTACTGGAAGTTCAACTCTAAACGCTACCCAAATTTATGCTGGTGGTAGTGTGCAAGCTACTTTTAAAGGTGGCAAAGTGGCAATTGGGACTACTTTAGCACCATTTACCCAGTTAGATGTGGTAAGCAGTGGTAATTCAAAGATGTTAATCCACGCTGACACTGACACCGTTGGTAGTCTTGCATCCTTAATGTTTAAGACAGATTCTCAGAATTTAGACAGCCGAATGAAGGGTGCTATTATCTTCAAAAGAGATGATCCTGGGACTAGAGGAACTGGTTCATTAAACTTTTGTGTGAACGGAGTTAATAGCGATGTGAACGCTGGTATAGCTGACGCTAAACTGACTATTGACAGCACAGGTGCAGTTACTATGCCATCACAACCAGCGTTTCTAGCTCACCCTTCTTCTAGTCAAGACAATATT
>Ga0098060_1000830_pt1 | contig 13154 bp, 5 predicted proteins | sample 21_taG_FD_77063 | JGI IMG/M metagenome (GOLD analysis project Ga0098060, IMG submission 77063) | Marine viral communities from the Subarctic Pacific Ocean - 21_ETSP_OMZ_AT15319 metaG | ecosystem: Environmental > Aquatic > Marine > Oceanic | place: Pacific Ocean | collected 2015-01-19 | reverse complement strand
ACTTACGCGGAGAATCTATTGATTTAATCAATAATCCTTCTAGTTACGATACAAGTAGTTTTGCCGTTCAAGGAATTGGTTTTCCTAGTAGTGTTGAAATCGATACACCAATAACACTACCAATAATAACAACATCAACAACAACAACAACTGGAACTATACCTGGTCTTACTGATCAAACCCCTGGTTGTATGGATTCTTCATCAAATAATTACAATCCTCTCGCTGAGGTTGATGATGGAAGTTGTTTTTATTGTTCACAGTTTTTTACAGACCACCCTATAACAACAAGATTCTCAAACGAAACACAAAGTGGATTAAACGATGGTCAAATATCTGTGACTATTCCTTCGTCAACGTATCATACTAGTTTAAATGATTCTTGGATTGAAATAAATCCTTCACCTATTAATTGGCCTCAAGGACAAGGTGTTATATCTGGACAAACTTTACAAAATGTCACTAGCGCAAACTCTTATTTGCTTCCTAACTTAACACCAGGTAACTACACTGTGACAGTTGGTTTCGACAAGGTTCCAGGAGCCACTGGCACTGGTATGGGACAAAAAAATTGTACGTTTAGTGAAACTATCAGTGTTAGTGCGGGTCCACAAGCACCTCCACCTCCATTAGTATCATCTTGCATGGAGTTGGCTATCACTCCTCCAGGATCACTTACTGGGGATAACGTTAATACACCATATTTAAATATTTTACCAACAATATCTTTAGGGCCCGCGAGTAGTTGGTTACCTAACTTTGGATGGTCTAATAACAGTGGCGCATACGTGACAGGAATGGCCGCAATAGTAAATATAGTGAATCAAAACACAGGGGATTATTTAAAAACAGTTAGCGGTAATAATGTTACAATTTGGAAGAACCGTAATGTATCAATACCATATACTAGTACTAATTTAAACAATCCAGTTAATCACACTGCTACAGAAATATATCCTTTTACACAAGACACAAGTTGGGTAAATCCTAATTCTTCAAATTTAACCCAAGGTAAAACAACCATTTGGGAGATAAAAGTTCAGTTTGTTACAATTGGCGCAGGGGGAGCTAATTATGATCCCAATTTCCTTGCGATAGTAGAGTGTTATAAATCAACCACTTTAACTATAAAAGAAGGGTGTATGGATCCTACTTCGCCTAATTATACTCCAAATGCTAACTGGCATAATAATAGAATGTGTTTAGGTTCACGAACACCAACACCAGGAATACTTACATAATTTAAAACGTAAAATATGGTAGATATAACATTAAATTTCTCTTTTCCAATAGAATCTTTAAATACATCTTTACAAGTTAAAGACACAATATATTATGTGCCAACATCAAACCCCACGTCTTTTGTAACTCATGACGTAGGTAGTTTAAATAATGTTCAAGAACTTGGGGTGTTAACGCAAATAAACGAAACGGCCGATGGGTTTAGTTTAGTGGTTAACTCTAATTTAACAACAACTATTCCTTTAGACTATATTATGTTTGCTAAAGATAAGTTGGCAAACACAACTAGTTTAGCTGGTTACTATGCTAAAGCAAAGTTTGTAAATAATTCAAAAGAAAAAGCAGAGTTATTCTCTGTAGGTTCTGAAATAACCGAAAGCAGTAAATAAATTATAATATGGCAAAAATAATTAAAAGTTTCGATATAGATTTAAATAGTTTACCTGCTAGTGGGGAAACTAGAGCGTTTACAGTGCAAGGTGATAATGGTGCTATATTTTCTTTAGAAATAAGAAACGAAGATGGTTATTACTATAATTTTAGTACAAAAACATTTGCAGCTACTAAAAGTAGGTTAGAGAATAAAAAAGTTAACCACAACGGATACAGTGGTTCAATTGCTTTTCCGAAAATTACAGATAATGATCAATATGATATTTATCTTTGGGCCGGAACCGCTTGGGATACAAAACATGTTGATCGTTCTTTGGTAAGATTTTCGGATGGTAGTGTAGATATAAACTCTTCTACTGGTTCTAGTTCTGCTGTAATACAAAAAGTTATATATCAGTATACTGACACAACTATTACTTTAAGCGCTATAGCTCCAGAAGCAGCCAGAACAACTACTAATTTTAGCAGTATGAGCGTTACCACAGATACTATTATCGCTGGTAGAAATACTAACATAACGTCTATACCTTTTGAAATAACCGTAACATCTGCTGCTACGAAAGCTTTTGAAATAAAACGACAACCAACGAGCCAAGATGTAACCGTTTCTACAACAGCAATTATAGGTGATGCTGTTATATTACACGGGGAAGATATTTGGGCTGGAACTGTTCGAAGCACAGATACTGTAGATGGTGCTGTTTCTAGCGCAACTAAAATAGTAATGGATAATAATGTTGCGAGTAAAATGAAAGTTGGAGATAGGGTAACTGGTACAGGTATAGCTGCTTCCTCTGTTATTACTGTAGTAGCTTTAAACCCAGATGGAGATAATGTAAAGGAATTTTCTGTTTCTAGTGCTGTCTCTGTTAGTGACGGTGTTACATTAACTTTTACTCCTCCTCATTACTATAGATATAATGTTGCTGCAGCTAGTAGTTTGCATAAATTAACAAGAGGAATGATTTTAGTTGATCCTGATTCTCTTGATGCTGTTGTTCCTAGAGCTACTATTGGTCCTTATAAAGAAACAACCACGATAACTACTAAAAAGCTTAATGATGATGGTACTATGAACGAGAACGAAAGAGTAATAACAACTCTCGATGTTCCAGCTATAGATCATTTAGGATATAGGCCAACTATTGTAAATGGAGTTATAACAAAACAGCTGGGTAATATAACTTTTTCAACGCAAGTCTCAAACGATATAGATGATACAAATGCTAAAACTTTTTACGGTCATGGTACAAGTGCTATAAACAACATGCATAATACAGAGGTTAGTTTCTCTGATTTAAAGGTAGAATTAACAAAACCTACAACAACTACCACGAGCACTGTTAGTAATAGTACAACAGTGGGTGTTGCGGATAGGGAAGGTACCGTACAAAATGTTTCTACTATAAGTGGTATAGGTATAGCTCCAGGTGCTACAAATCCAACAGTGACAAGCGCTACAGCAGATGGAGCTGGAAACTGGACTATTAGCGTAGCACAAACGTTAGAAGATGGAATAACATTAACGGTAGAAAACACTAGCAGAGTGGCTGTTATAACTGGTAATATAGAGCTTTTAAATATTAACGACTCTAACTTCACAATATATTTTGATGTAGAAAAGTTCTTAACCGCATCGTAAAGTAAAAAAACAGTAAAAACTGTAATTATAAATAGATAAAAACAAAGAATATGAGTAATAAATATGGTGATGGAGGTATGAAACGAGATAATACATCTCTTACAATGATAGATCCAACAATGATAGATCCAATTGGGACTCAACAAATGGGAGTGGACACAGGATCTTTTCAACTAAATCTCGCTGGAGATACCCCTGCTTATACACCTGGTAAAGGTGTAAGTTGGATGAAGCGTGCTGGTATGAATATTGGAGAAGCATTTGGTGGTGTTGGTAGTAAGCTATCTAACATGAGTGCGGGAAGTAAAATGGGAATAATGAGTGGTGTGGGTGGTATACTACAGGGTATTATTGGAGGTGGAGCTAGAAGAGCTAGACAAAGAGATGCTAAAACTGAATACACCAAACAGAGAAAAGCCTATGCCGCTTTAGATGCTAGGAATTTATCAGAAAATATTAAAAATCCTTATGAAAATATGGAAAATGTTTATGAGGACATGACGGTAAACCAACAACAAGCTCAATTTGAAGCCCAACAAGGAGCTCAATCTAGAGCAAATATAATGCAAAACTTACAGGGTGCTGCTGGTAGCTCTGGTATAGGTGCTTTAGCACAAGCAATGGCTAACCAAAGTCAATTAGCCACACAGCGAGCTGGCGCTAGTATAGGAATGCAAGAATCAAGAAATCAAGCTTTAGCAGCTAGAGGAGCTGACACGGTTCAGCAATTAGAAAGAAGAGGCGCTTTTGAAGCTGAATTACATAAAGTACGTGGAGCTGAAAAAGCTAGAGATTTAGAATGGCAAAAACAAGAGATGGCTTTAGGTATGGCTATGCAAGAAAAAGCAGAGGCCGATAGAGCTCGACAACAAGCTACAAACGCTTTGGTTGGTGGAATTGGAACTATAGCAGGATCCGTGTTAACAGGTGGCGCTAGTTCAGTGTTAGGTGGTTTAGTGAAAGGAGACAATTAAAAAGCAATTAAAATATAAAATCATGGCAAAAAATTCATTATTAAGTATACACAAAGATATGTTAGAAGCTGGTAGAGATACCTCTGGACAAACTTTTGTAAAAAGCGCTATGGAAGCGTTTGCTGTGGGTATGTTAGAAAAAAAGAATGCTGAGGCAACTATGGAGAAACACATGGATAATTTAGGTGGTATCGAAAACATTTCCAAACTAACAGAACAGCAAAAGAAAGTTGTCACAGATTTTTTAAGAACTAATAGGGCAGAATATGTAAGCTTAACAAAAGAATACGAAAAAACAAAAGATCCTGCTACAAAAGACAAAATGGACGCTATAAAATATAAGTTTCAAAATTTAAATAATCAAATCGAAACATTTGTAACTAATAAAAAAGAGTACATGCATGACTACAAAGAGGGTAATTTAATGAAGGGTGGGACTTATGCTAAAGATAATTTGTTTTACACATCAGTATATGGTGATCCCAATGCTATATTTACTATAGGTGGGGATGATGCGTCTATATCTTTCTCGGCCAATGGAGAAACTAGAAAGTTAGAAGATTTTGGTGGTCATACTGTAAGAAATTTTGATAGCGAAAAGACTGCAGACGCACTGTTTATAAGTGCAATAGATGCAAAGTGGGGAGGGGGTAATTTTAAAAAATCAACTTATTCAAGTAAATTTGTTAATGATAATAGACAAGTAGATAAAAAAGATTTGCAAGCTCTATTGCAAACAGATTTAACTGGTGATGAACGTGAAACATCAATGCTACATCAGTGGACGAATGGAGAGCTAAGTGACGAGTTTTATGATGGCGTTGATAGAGAAAACATAACAGAAGAAGATGTGAACAACTTATTAAACGATAAACAGAGAAGTTTAGATTTAATGGGTAAATACGTGGGTGATGTTTCAGAAGATTTATTTAATAATTCAGAAGAATCTTCCGAAGTAATCAGGAAAAGAGAACGTGAGCGGGTAGATATGGAATATAAACAGTCACAAACTGCCTTTAATTACTCTAAAATAGAAGAGAATAATAAGAAAAAGAAAATTGACGGAACCATAATAAAAGGAGGAGCACGTGTGGGTGGTGAAAAGGGTAGTTGGAAAAGTGAACAAGATAGAAACAAACACCGTGGAAATATTATTAATAATGAAGAATTCATTGGTACGTATGGCGAGTGGACACCCGTAACTAAAGATGGTAAAGATGGTTTCGTGAGTAATAATCCAAACATTAAAGGCTGGCAAAGTAAATGGGAAGTAATGCAATTGGAAGCAGCGAGCGCACCTGACGATAGAGCTGATGATTACGGGGCTACTGGCGAAGCGTTGTGGAAGTATGTTAAACCAAGGGAGGAAGATTTCATGAGCGGTTTGAGTGTGGACGAATGGATCGAAAATGAGAAGAAAAAATATCGTCCGGGACTTTTCACAGATCACGAGAACGGTGATGCAAGCGATTTTATAATGACACCATACGATGGTACGTTTGGACCTGGAGGTCAAGTAACAATTACGAGCAGGAAACATCCAAATCAGCCTCCATTCCACATAGAAATTGATAATGATAATGCTAAGGATGCCCAAGAACAGATGGTTAGGTATATAAGTTTTCTGAAGTCAGACTGCGGTGGCGGTTATTAAAACGATATAGTAGAATAATAAAATTAATAAAGGAAATAAATGGCAGATTATAAAGACTCTGATGGTAACGTTTATAGTGAAGCAGATCTTAGGAGGTATGCTACGGCAGAGAACCTAAGTTTTGAGGATTATCTTGAGGAGTATAGTCTTTCTTTAGATAAACTAGACTATAACGATGCTGGTTTTGTTGATAAAGTGCTTAGTATTGGAGCTGGTCTTGGTAAAGATATATTTTCTAAATTAGAGGGTTTTGCTGATTTAAAAGACGCGGCTATGTTCGCTGCTATGACTGATGATAATGAAATGACTGCGGAGGCTAAAGAGGTTGCTATGGAAGCTATGAAAAAATCTCAAGGTTGGGCTAGCGATCCTTTTGAAGAGATAATCCAAGCTTTAGATGAAAAAACTTTAGAGTATGATGAGGCTAGTATACTTGAAACCTTCCAAAAAGGAGATGCTACGGAAGCTGGTTTTAGAACTGTAGAGGCTGGTATTGCAAGTTTACCATCAATATTAATGGCTGCCGTTGGTCCAGCTGGTTTAGCTGCTTTAGCTGCTACAACTGCAGGTAGTAAGTTTGAGGAGGAGTTTGAAGAAGATGCATCAAGAGACGCTACTTCTTTATTAATAAACGCAACTGGGTCTGGTGTGATTGAAGCAGGTTTTGAATTTGCAACTAGAGGTTTATTAAAAAGAGCTGGTTTAATAGCTGGGTTAGGTGGAAATGCTAATATAAAATTAGCTAAAGAAATACTTAAAGGTGGTGCTGGTAGTATTGTGAAAAATATTGTGGGTGGAGTTGCGTCTGAAGGTGTTTCTGAAGCTGCTACGGAGTTAACATCCGCCTTTTGGGATCAAATAAGTTTGAACAAAAAGATAGATTGGGAAAGAAAATGGTACGAAATTGCTGACGCTGGTATCGTGGGTGGTTTAGTAGGTGGTGTTACAGCTGGTATTGGGGAAATAAATAAGAAATCTCAAAAATCTAAAAACTTAGCGTTTAAAATATTAGCTGATGATCTTACCTCAGATGAAGTATCTAAAAGACAAGAAACACTAAAACAGTTAATAACAGATCAAAAGGGTACTAGGAAAAAAGCAGATCCTAACGACGATGATGGTGAGTGGGAATTGCTAGAAGACGCTATTAATAATGAAGCAGCGGCAATTACGGAGTTAAAAGAAAGATCTTTACAGGGATTATCTGAACTAAACCAAGAAGAATTTGATAAATACTTCGCTAACGTAAAAAGAAGTAGAGCTTTAAAGAAAATTATAAAAGGTAAATCTATTCAAGCAAAAAATATGGCTCAAAATGAGTTAGATATTTTGCGTGAAGAAAATTTAAACACTTTAAGAGAAGCTAGTGATAGAAAGTTGGAAAAAAATCTAAAGCAAGCTGAAAATAGAGCTCGCCAAAGAGGTGGGGAGATTAAAGTTTGGAGAACCCAAGAAGAATATATTGAAGCAGTGAGTGGTGTTTCGTCTAAAAAAGTATTAAACAAAGACGGGAAACTAGATTATAGTAATGAATTTAAAAAAGCAGCTAGAGAACATAGGTGGACTGATGGTAAAATAAAAAACGGTGTTTCACATATAAATCTCCAAACATCTCAAAAATTAGGATCCGTGTCTGTAGGTTCTCATGAGGTTCTTCATTCTATTATGGATAAATATATTAGAGCTGAAGATGGAACTGTAACTGATGAAGGTGTAGAACTTATCGACGAAATGATGAGTGAGTTATCTTCTAAAGATAGGGCTGTTGTTCAAAAAAGAATAGACGACCATTATAGGTATAATAAAGATGGTACTGAAAAAAATAAAAGAGATTATTATGATGAGCATTTAAACGTTCTTCACGATGCTATTGTAAAGAAAAAGATTGTTTTTAACAAAAACTTTGATGCTGTTGGTGGAAGGTTTAATAAAGTGTTTAAAAGATTTGGTTACGGTTCTATAGATCTTTCTTCGGGTAAAGGTCTTTTTAACCTTATAAGAACATACACAAGAGCAATTGAAACTGGAGAAAGCACCGCTGATTTAGATAAAATTATAGAAGATTCAAAAGGGTTCGCTATAACAAACGAAAAGGAAAATAAAAAATCAGTTAGTTTAGGTTCTGAAAATGATGGTATACCTTTAAACGAAAAAATAGATCCATTAACAAGGGGAGCTAAAACTAAAGAACAACTACAAGAAGGTGGAATGAATTCAGCATTTTCTGAAATATACACAGGTATATTAGATGGTAGTTTCGATAGATTGTTTGGGAGCGTTAGTCAAGAGCAAAAAGAAATTCAAAGAGCAAACTTAGCGGATAGATTTATAAACTACGATCCAGCTAAATCACCTAGTCTTTTCGCTTGGATGCGAGGTGGAAGAGGAAAAGAAGGAAACATTGATTACGCTGCTAAGGTTGCTAAAAAAGAGTTAGCAAAACCAAAGACAAAAAGTTTAGATATTACAAAGAAAACTAAAGAAGGTGAATTAAGAGTAGATATTGAAGATGCAGGTCAAGATCCAGAACAGCAATTAATAGCTAAAGAAAAAGCCGAGAAAGCTAAAACAAAGAAAAGTGCTGAAGTTAAACTTAGAGAAAAGTTAAAGTTAAATAGTTTGAAAACTAAGATTGAAAAAAGTGTCAGATTAGCTTTTGGTGCAAAACTTCCAGATATTAAACTTAAGAATTTTAAATTAGCATTAGCCAAAGCTTTTGACTTAGCATTGTTTAAGGTAGTTAAAAACTCTATGGGTACTCGTGACGCTTATGTTGATTGGGTAAAAACGTATATTCCATATTTGCATGGTAAAAAGAAATTAACACCTAGTCAATGGATTCAATTAGAAAGAAACGTTCCTGAAGGTAAGAAAATATTTGCCACAAGAAGAAGGATAACGAACACGGAAGAAGTATTAGATTTACAATCTAAAGGATTATTACCGTTGAGTGCTAAAGCTGAAGAAGGTCCTTGGTTAATTACAATGTTACCAACTCCATCTCCAACACAAATAGAAGCTTTTTTCACAGGTAAAAATATAAAAAAAGTTCTAGGTTACACGATAAGCAATTCCGCTAAAGGAACTAGAAAAGATTCCATAGCAAAAGGTGTGGCTATTAACCTTGGGTTTGATGCTGCGATGGAAGTGGCTCAAGAGCCAGAAGTGTTAAAAAGATGGCAAGGTATAAACGAGCTAAATAATCAAGCAAACTATGAAAACCAAATAGAAATATTAGGTAAACAAATAGATAGAGATCCTGGTTATAGACATTCTAAAAGCTTAGCAAAAGCTACGGGAATAATTGGTAAAACAAAAACAAAAGAAGGTGTTGATAGTAATAAGATAAGAGCTAATTTCTATGGCAAAAGAGATGGGTGGCTTGTGGAAATAGCAGATGAAGGTGCTTACACAAAAGATTCCATGAGAAAACTAATGGATGAAACATGGACAGATAATGAAATACCTGCTGTTATGAAATCGAAAATTATAAACGATTACATCAGTCTTTTAAAACCTTTTACAGAAAGAGTAAAATCTGGTCCTTCTAATCCTGATTTTAAAAATATTGTTGAATATGTTAGTCAAAAGGAACTTGACGAAGATATGGACAGAGAGATTGGTAAAGCTTTAGGGTTAATAAAGGCTGTTCAGAAATACTTTGACGACCCAAACCAATTAACTCAACAAATACGTTTTATGAAAGATCTAGCTATACGACGTTTAAATAAAATTGGTGATACAATAGAAAATAGAGAAATCATTTTATTAGAAGCTATTAGATACAAAGACCACTTACATAACTCGTATAAAGCGGGTAAAAGAGGGTCTATATTTGGTAACACAAAAAGTTTTATTAAAAATCATTTAAAATCTATCGATCCTAACATTAAAAACTACTCTTACCCTACATTAACTAAAAAAGACAAAGCAAAACTAGGGCCGTATAAAAAGTATATTAAGTTAGAGTATTCTGATGGTACAAGTAAAACAATAGAAATACCAAAAACTCCACCACAAGAAATCAGTCAAGAAATGGTTGATGGTAATATGTCTAAGGAAGAAGTAGCTTGGAGAAAATCAGAAGCTAAAAAAGATTGGAAGTATCTAAACGAATTAATGGAGGATGCTAATAATTTAATAAACGGGGAAAACGATTATAGTGTTATTGAGATAGCCATGTTAATGAAAGGTTTAATGGGTAATATGAAAACTGTACTACGGTCTTCAGCAGACTTCGAATATTCACCAGTAGATCCACCTACAAAAAAACTCACAAGAACAGTAAAAAAGTGGAATGCTAAGAAGAAAAAATTTGAATATGTTACAGAGAAAACTTTTGAATATGAACATGGTATAACAGCTAGAACTATATCTTTACTTTTAATAAGCCACCACGTGTATGGTAATAAAATTGATTTAGATTTATTACAAGAGAGTTATTCTATTGGAGCCATTCACGTAGATTTTAATAAAAATCTATCAGACGCTGGTCTTCAAGCTGCACAACAATTAGGTTACAAAATTGGAGATATTGCCCCAGCAAGATGGTATAGCTTTATGACTGCCGATGGGTACTCTCACCCAGTGAAAAGTAACAAAACTGGAGTTGTTCATGGAAAAGGTCATTCTGCTAATTGGGAAAGTAACAGGGGTAATAGAAACTCAAACAGTTTAAACAAAGCTGAAGCTTATCAACTAAAGTATTTTAAAGATGGTAAAACAAAGGGTATTAGCGCTTTTGATTTTGATGAAACGCTAATAGATGGGGGTGAGAACGAAATTATAGCAATAAAAGGAGATGAACGAGTAAAGATAAGCTCTGCTGATTGGCCGTTACTTGGTCCTCAGTTCGCGGCTGATGGTTATCAGTTTGATTTTAGTGACTTTATAAATGTTAAAGGTGGTGTTGAAGGACCTTTGATGCAAAAGTTTAGAAATCAAATAGAAAAGTATGGAACAGACAATGTTTATATATTAACGGCTAGACCAAGTGAAGCGGCACCGGCGATACACGCTTGGTTAACCCAACAAGGTATCGATTTACCTATAAAAAATATAACAGGCTTAGGTAATAGTACTGGGGCAGCTAAAGCTGAGTGGATGATAGATAAGTTAGCTGAAGGTTACAATGATTTTTACTTTGTGGACGATGCTATGTCTAATGTGGAAGCTGTTGCTGATTTATTAAATCAATTTGATGTTAAATCTAAAGTTGTTCAAGCTAGAAATAGTAATAGTTTAAATTTAGGAAGTGCTCTTGATCAAATTATAGAAGAAAATGAGGGTATAAACGCTAGTAGGGCTATAGATCCTGTTGAGGCTGAAGTTTTAGCTAGTAAAGTACGTAAAGGTATTGGTGCTAAATTCTTTAATACTCCTGGGTCTAATGATTTCATGGGATTAATTTATACTATAGCTAACGCTAGGGGTAAAAAAGGTGAAGCTCAAATAGCATTTTTTGAAAACAACTTGTACAAACCCTACAAACAAGGTGTGCAAAGAATTAATCAATTAAAACAAAACATACTTAATGGTTATAATAGGTTATTAAAAGTAAACAAAGGTACAGCTGAAATGTTGAGAAAAGTTGTTCCTGGAACTAGTTTTACATACGACACTGCTATTCGTGTTTATATATGGAGCAAAAAAGGAATACAAGCGCCTGGACTAGGGCTTAGTAACATTAACAAATTAATAGATGCTGTAAATCAAAGTCCTATTTTAAAAGATTTTGCCGACGGTTTAGATGGTTTAGCTAGTGTTGATGGTAAGGGATATGTTACACCTGAAGCAGATTGGTTAGGTGGAACTATACTATCGGATTTAGATAGTATAACTAATAATGTTGGTAGAAAAGAACATTTACAAAAATTTATACATAATAGAAAGGAAATACTTGGGGATTGGAAAAACGGGAAACTAACTGGTCCTAGAATGGACAAGTTAAAAGCTGCTTATGGATCGGATTATGTTGATGCTTTGAACGATATTATTTGGGCTATGGAGAATGGTAACCATAGGCCTAGTGGACAAAATGCACAAGTTAACAAATGGTTGAATTGGGTAAGTAATTCTGTTGGAGCAATAATGTTCTTTAATACAAGATCTGCTTTACTACAAACGTTATCAACTTTTAACTTTGTAAATTGGGGAGACAACAACCCGATTAAAGCGGCTAAAGCTCTTGCTGATTTCCCACAATTTTTAAAAGATTTTTCAAAAATATTTAATTCTGATTTCTTAAAACAAAGAAGAGGTGGTTTAAAATTAGATGTTAATGAGGCTCGTTTAGCAAAATCAGTAAATGAAGCTGGGGGAAACAAAGTTAAAGCAATGCTTGCTCACTTGTTAAAAATAGGGTTTTTACCAACTCAAATAGCTGACAGTTTTGCTATTGCCGCTGGTGGAGCTACTTTTTTTAGAAATAGAACCAACACTTATCTGAAAAAAGGTTTATCACAAAAACAAGCTGAAGCTAAAGCTTGGGAAGATATGATTGACGCTTCAGAACCCGTGCAGCAATCTTCTGATCCTTCTTTAATATCAGCAGAGCAAAGAAGTGTTCTAGGTATGGTTGTTTTAGCTTTTCAAAATGTTACAATGCAATATTCGAGAAGAATGAAAAAATCTATCATTGATTTAGCTAAAGGTAGAGGTGATGTTAAGACTAATATATCTAGAATTGTTTACTATGGTGTTGTTCAAAACCTTGTATTTAACGCTTTACAATCAGCTTTATTTTCTTTAGCTTTTGATGATGAGGATGAAAAACGTAAGTTAGCTAAAAGAGACAGAGTGGTTAATGGTATGGCTGATTCTCTGTTAAGAGGATTGGGTATACCTGGTGCTATTGTTGCTACTTCAAAAAATGTTATTTTAGAATACGCAAAACAAAACAAGAAGGGTTGGAGTGGAGATCAAACTTATACACTTTTGCAACTGTTAAACATATCACCACCAATTGGTAGTAAAGCTAGAAAATTTTATGGATCTACTCAAACAGAGAAGTTTAATAAGAAAATTATTGCAACTAGGTTTTAAGCCTACGCAAATTGGTGATAACATTGCGATAGCAACAGGTGGTGCTTTGTTTTACAGAAACAGAGTAAGCACTTATAAAAAAGAAGGCTTAGGTCAAGCTGAAGCTGAAAGAAGAGCATTTGCAGATTTTCAAGAAATATCAGAAGCAACACAACAGTCAGCAAGACCTGATATGGTTTCACAACAACAAGCCTCTGATGCTGGT
>Ga0098060_1000828_pt1 | contig 13172 bp, 35 predicted proteins | sample 21_taG_FD_77063 | JGI IMG/M metagenome (GOLD analysis project Ga0098060, IMG submission 77063) | Marine viral communities from the Subarctic Pacific Ocean - 21_ETSP_OMZ_AT15319 metaG | ecosystem: Environmental > Aquatic > Marine > Oceanic | place: Pacific Ocean | collected 2015-01-19 | reverse complement strand
GCATGAAAACATTATTTAAATCTATTATGATACCGGCAATAGTCTTTGGTGCGCTTGATTGGGCAGCAGATCACCCTATCAAAACCAAGGCACTCAGAAACAAGGTAGTGAAGCAATTTGAAAAAGGCCGCGACCTCGCCGCTAGCGAACTTGATCAAGTAACACAGTAGGATAACGGGTGATTAGCTCAGTTGGTTAGAGCATCGGACTTTTAATCCGCAGGCCCTGGGTTCGAGTCCCAGATCACCCACCATTTATAAGGGGCTCTTAGCTCAGTTGGTCAGAGCACCCCGCTCATAACGGGATGGTCCTCGGTTCAAGCCCGAGAGAGCCCACCATTTTAACAGGAGAAGAGATGATTTATACAGTCATTTATAAAGACGACAGCGATATGATGGGGACGCTTACTTTCGCTCCCCGCTATCATAGTAAGGAGCATGCATGGACAGAGTTTATCGAGGAATATGCCACCGAAGGTCAGAGTCCCATGGCGATTATGCCCGGTAACCATGTAGTATTTTTTGCACAAGACCTTTCTTTTACAAAAGTCGCTTGACTCGGTCGATCATTTGAGTTATACTGTTAGTATGCACCCTTAGCTCAGTTGGATAGAGCATCGGCCTTCTAAGCCGAGGGTCGTTGGTTCGAATCCAACAGGGTGTACCACATACGGGTGTAGCTCAGTGGTAAGAGCAGTCGTCTTATATGCGATTGGTCGCAGGTTCAAATCCTGCCTCCCGTACCATTAACAAATACTCAAGATATGGTATAATAGTTGTAGGTATGGATACCACAATTTTATCAGAGGGCTATAGGGAGTTAAAAAATGCTTAATCTCGAAAATGTTTTCTTTACGATAATTGCTTCCATTCAGCTTTATGTTGTGGGTCAGGTATTAGTTAACTCTCTGGTCTCACAACTGAAAGAAGGAAGCAGTCTGTATCTAAAGTGTAAAGAGTGCCCCCATAATAAAAAAATAAAGAGGAAATAAATGTCATATCACGACAATTACCATGCAGCATTAAAGAATAAAGGAATGGCAGTGGTTAACCCACTGCACGAACAAAGAAAAAGGCTAACTCAACTAGAAGATTTTCTGAGAGAGATTGCCAAAGAGACAGAAGACGTACAACTCCAAGAGAAAATTGGGTTGATATTGAACGGGAAGGGGGAAAAGTAAATGTCAATTGTTAAAACATATTATGAGAAGGCATCTCTGCCGCGCGAATCCCGCAACGCATCCGATCTTCGCAACTCACTACGTGCGTATACCGCTAGGCGTCTCTTGCATGTAGCTGATGTTTGTGGCGCTGTTGAGGATGACGATTACCGAAAAGAGTACGGCCTGATCCATAAGCGATACGCCAACACACTTACAATTATCACAGAAGCAGTACAAGATGTTGAGTATCTAACAAAGTCGCTTATCACATGGATGCGTGACGATTACGAGAACGCAATGACCGGCGCGCAGAAAGATAGTGCCGGCATGTGCGCTACTGAATTGTTGATGATTGTGGATAAGTTTACCGTAAGTGATGATGACAACAAAGATGAAGAAGCTGAAGATTAAAGTGGGAGACTTAGTACGCCCCCGCGCAGACGAATTCAGTCATCAGATAGGGGTGGTTCGATCAGTTGGTCGGATGGGCTCGGTTTCTGTGATGTTGTTGTGCGGACGGCCAGCCACGTTTAATCGCGGATCGCTAGAGGTAATAAGTGAAGGCGGGTGATTTGGTCAAGTACGTTCCCAGCACGTCTGCTACGTTTAAGTGGGAAAAGTATACTAATGCCTTCAAGGCACTCCCCGGTATTATCTTGCGAGAGGTTGATGCCAAGGGTACAACGACGCGCCGATTTGAAATACGTTGGCACGATGGCCAGGTTTCAGAAGAGTGGATAAGTTACCTGGAAACATATGATGTATGAGAAAGGGGATTTAGTGGTACATGCTCAAGGCAGTTTGTTCCCCCAGGGAGATATCCGCGGAGTGGTAGTAGATATATTTGGAGAAAAGAATAACTTCTATAAAGTTTTCTGGTATACTACTGGTCGTTATCAAAACTTGCGCGAGAATAATTTAAAACCCATAAAGGAGAGTAAGTAATATGCAAATGCTAACAACATTTATTTTAGTGGGGATGATTGATTCTTTCGACGCCCATTTTGCCACGGTCGAACTAAATACTACACCGGCATCTAACGGTGGGCCGGCCACGGCAGTTATGCCTGTTGGGGCCTTCCCTTGCGAGATTTACGAAGGTAAAGTTTTCTACGTGGTAAAGCTACACGAAGAACAGGACGCCACGATTGTATGTCAAAAGGATGTAGAAGATGAACGCAGACGAAGAAAAGCTGATTGACAGTTGCATCGAATCGCATTATAATATGATTAGGCATCACCGTCGTCAAATTATTGAGCTATCTCGACGTAAAATAAAAGACGAGCGGCGCATGGAATGTTTTGATTTTGAGATTATAAATGAAAGTGGGCGATCTAGTAAGAGTGAAGAATGATCCTGAAGGGTGGATGGGCCATGGCGTGGTATTGGCGACAAATGGAATGAGAGAAGTAAAAGTTCACTGGTTCGACGATTTTCCAGATGCGCCAGTTGATTGGAATACGGTGTGGACGCTGGAGGTAATAAGTGAAAGTCGGACTTGACATGTTTCTGACTTGACAGGGGCTATTGGAGACGTTATACTTATAATATAAGAAGGTAGTTATGTTTAATTTTATTGCGAACACACTTGCGAAAGCCGTCTTTGTCTATACATCTTGGTACGGATTCAATGCCTTATTCTGGGTGACGCTACAGTGAAAGTTGGAGATTTGGTAAAGCTTGAGAGTGCGCTTAACGATAGCATGGATCACTACTCCGTAGAACACGGCTTGGTGGTTCAAATATCAAAGACTGGACACGACACCTTATCTGCCCAAGTTTTGTTCAATGACGGGGAGACTTGGTGGGTTGATTCTGGAAGACTGGAGGTACTGAGTGAAGGCCGGTGATTATGTGGTGTCGATCTACGATGAACAGCGCGGCATTCCATGTGTGGGCCTTATACTTTCTTGTAGTTCAACGGAGTGCATAGTGAGGTGGTCTTCTCCGAGCGCACCAAGCGGCTCATGGAAAAAAACACATTTGAGGGTGATAAATGAAAATCGGTGATCTAATATCATTCAAACCAATAGGCTTTGGCAATGATGATTGGTCCAACCCAGGGATCGTATTGCGAGAGTGGGAGCATCTTGATAGAAACAAGCAACCCATGTGGATTGTTTGGTGCGATGGGTTTGAGGTTATCATGGATGCAATCAACTATGAAGTGATGCATTTGACTGGCTCCTGACAACTCCAGGCTTGACGGTTGCGGCCAAGGGCGTTATATTTATAGTATAGAAAGGAGAAGAAATGAAAGTTTGGGTAATGCAAGGAAGTTATGAAGGTGAGATGTTTAGTTCCGTCCACTTTACACAGAAAGGTTGTGCGCTGGCGTGTATTGCTGACATAACAGAGTTTCACGGTATCGACGATGACGAAACCGCGTTGAGTGTGATGAATAATACATATCATGGCGAGACTGAAGAATACAAAGAACCTATTGAATGGGATCAGGAGAAGCTGAAAGAAATGAGCAGCAAGGATCTATGGAAGATTTTTTCTGACTGGACCGAGATCAGTTGGGAGCGTATGTCAGACCGGTCCTATCACATTGACGCAAACGCAATGGAGATTCAAGCATGAGAGTCGGAAGTTTGGTTAGGAGCATACACGATCAAGAGCTTCGCGGGATTGTTACAGAAGTGGGCCCACCAGAAACGGCCATTGAACATGGTCGCAGGTGCGCGCGCATTCATTGGGATGACGGAGACGCAACGATTGAATTTATCAAACTGCTGGAGGTGGTTAGTGAGGCCGGGTGATTTAGTTACACTCTCGTCGTATTGCTTGCAGAAAGCAGACATGTGGACGTGGAGAAGGAAGATATGGAAGGAGAAAAAGCCACTAGTTGGTCTAGTGGTCAGAGTAGAAGATAACCCGTGGGTAGGCAAAAGGCAGTGTTCCAAGAACGAAAGGTTCCTCTATTACGTCAACTGGATGCAAGATGGTCCGGGTAGCCGATACGGAAAGACCTATCACCAAACAGATGGTTATTTTCTTAGGAACGATTTGAAACATGTTAGAGACGGAGAGTTTGACTAATGGGTAACGTAAATGAGTTTTTTAGTGTAGTAGGCACGAACAGGAACCGGCAAGTGGTGTGTGCAGATGGGTTCACCATGAGCGTACAAGCGTTCGAGGGTGGGTATTGCACACCGGGCATTAACAATGCAAACAAATATACAGAAGTAGAGGTAGGCTTTCCGAGCAAACCCGAAGAACTGCTAATGGAGTATGCAGAAGAACCAGACAGGCCAACACAAACGGTTTATGCGTATGTGCCTGTTCAGGTGGTGACGAATGTGCTGGCCAAACATGGTGGCATTGTTGACGGCGAGGTACCGAGAGGTGTTGCGCCCATCGGTGTACATTTTGTTGTTGACGATTAGCTGACAAGATAAGGGTTGCATTGTGTATCAGAAAGGGCTATATTATAAGAGTAAGGAGAAAATAGATATGGGTTATCGTTCAGAAGTTATCTTGGCAGTCGGACCAGAGGTTATGCCTCAGTTTATGGTCACAATGGCAAAGTCGCCACAAGCGCGTGAGTTGTGTTGGGCAGACCACGATGAAATGGTTAAAGACTATTGCGACATCAAGGGCGCGTTCCTGTTCCGTTGGGGCGGCATCAAGTGGTATGATAGTTACGAGTGCGTGCAAGCCCTTGTAGACTTTATGGATTGGTGTGAGGGCGAGCGCATTGAAGTTGAGGGCAAGGAAGTTGATGCTTCCGAGTATTACCGCTTCGTTCGCATCGGTGAAGAGATGGACTCGAGTGAAGCGATCGCTTATTGTCGTTCGACGAAGTGAAGCGAACGCTTCTAAAGGTGGGGATTTGACATTCATATCGAGAGAAGTGTTGCATATTAATACCAGCCCGATCGCGCGATTTTTCTTCGCTAAAATTTTCCTTTTCACAAACACAAAGGCACGGAAAGCACAATGAAAATGACAATAGTAATAGACTCGGACGACCGAGAAGGCATCCACGACGCACTAAAGATGGTGCGTATCATGCACACAAAGTATTCGGGGAACGTTACCGCACACAAGGAATCATTCGGAAAGATTGAGTTCATCAAGCTGCTTCGCAAGTTTATGAAAGAATCCGTGGCCCACTTGCAAGACGAAGAAGATAACCAAGTGCGAGACATTAACGACATGTACAACCTTCGCAACGCAAAGCGTTTCGCTGACCGCATCTTTACGGGTGAGCGATGAGAAACCGACCAAGAGTAGGCGATCTAGTGAAGATGCACACCCATGACACGGGGCTTGTCGGCATAGTTATCGACAGGCACCCAAAAGCAATATCCACAACGCCCGCACAAGTCGGTATTATGTGGACGGGAGGCTCAGGCAAAATGGACTGGGAACCCGAAGCATGGTTGGAGGTAGTAAGTGAAAGTAGATGAAAAAATAATCGTATTCGTGAGCGTTGGGGGCATTATCACCGCCATCGCCTGCATCATCTTTACACTATACGGCATGCTGTGACATCTTCTTGACACGAAAAAACTGGCGCTAACCGCTTCGCGGTGTTATATTATATGCATGAAAGGGAGAGATATGCAAGTCGGCAGTTTGGTACGTGAGACTATGGATGGTAACATCGGGGTCATCTTGGCATGGGAGAATGACGGCTGGCTCGTCAACTTCCCTAAGCATGGTATGGTGTTCCATATGTTGCCGAGACTCTTGGAGGTGATTGATGCAAGTAGGTGATATTGTTAAACGTTTTCTTACTGATCAGTTTGGCATCGTGCTGGACATCAAGCCGCTTGGAGCGATCCACGTGGTATGGACTACGCAGGGCGATTCGCTTTTTGGGCCCGGTCACAAAGAGTGGTGTGACGAAAGAAGTTTGGATCTCTTGACAACTGCTTGACACAATATCGCTTGCTAAACGCTGTCATCGCGTTATATTATAAGTATAGAAAGGAGACAATACATGTCATACAATGGAACCGTCCGCTGCTCACACTGCTACAGAACCGGTCACAACAAGCGCAAGTGCCCTGAACTCTCAGAGCAGATCAAAGGCCAGTACGAGGGGAATACCCGCATGGCTGCAAAAGAACGCGAAGCTGGCAACGAAAACGATGCCCAGTGGTATGACGACCGCGCCGAGCATCACCGCCAGCTATACTTGAAGCGTACCAAGATCGATCTTGCTACCGGAGAGAAGGTCAGTAACAAAGCAGCCAAAGCCGCACGCATGAAGAAAGTGACTTGCGGCTACTGCCACCAGAGAGGACACACACGCCGGTCATGCAAGGCTGTTAAGGTGGACAAGCAGGTTTTTGTTGAAGAGACACGGCGCGCTCGTATTGCCGCACTGGAGACTGCTCGCGAGACTGGCGTTGGGCTTGGCTCAATGATCCCTATCCGGTCGGCAGGTTATGACGTTGATGGCGAGTGGCGTTCAAATATGCTTACTTTGCGTTACATCAAGTCGATTGCTTGGGATACCTGCACGTCCAGTGCGCCATTTCTCGCTGCCTATCACGTTGAGGCTCGCAAGATCGCTGCCCTAAACCAAGCGCGCTGGACTTCTTGCGATCAGATTGCTAAACTGGTTCAGGTTCACGATGCCGCGCTACGCTACGCAGCAGCCGAGAGCGAGCCGGCACCCATGTCGTCGCTGGTTCCTACGCTGGATCCCCCGAAGGGCTGGCTCCAACCAACCGAGCAGAGCCTTGCCGCGGCCATCAAGCGCGAGTTTCCGACTACTGGCACCAAGCATAACAAGCAACGCGGTTATGAATATACGTATCCGAGTGATCTCACTAGGGAGGTGATCAAGGATCTCGGACTCGCCGAGCATTATGATCATGTCAACTGGGCTTGACATTCCTCTGACAACTCTCGCCTTGACAAATACGCCTAATCTGTTATATTATAAGAGTAAGAAAGAGAAAGAAAAGTTATCACTTGATAACAAAACCCTTGACTTTTGCTTGACATTAAAATACTTGACGAAAAGACCTTACTGGGTTATATTTATTAAGTAAGGAAAACAAACAACAACCCTCCCAATTGGAGAAACTATCATGGCTATCGACTTCGCAACATTCTTGACTGTCGCCCCTCACATCCTCAATTCCAAGCTCCCCGTTCTTATCCGCGGCCGTCACGGAGTTGGGAAGTCTGAGGTAGTCTATCAGATTGCCAATGAGCGTAACCTTCCGGTCGTCGAGCGTCGAGCTTCACAGATGACCGAGGGTGATCTGCTTGGTCTGCCCGATACTGCTGACACGTCCATCAACGGCCGCAAGTGTACCACTTGGAACGCTCCTGACTGGCTGGTAACAGCATGCGAGCAACCTGTGTTGCTGTTCCTCGATGAAGTGGACCGTGCGACTCAGGAAGTCCGTCAAGGTCTTTTCGAGTTGACTGATAGCCGCAAGATCAATGGCTGGAATCTTCACGCTGATACTCTGATCGTTGCTGCTGTGAACGGCGGTGAGAACGGCGCGCAATACCAAGTTGGTGAGATGGACCCGGCTGAGCTTGATCGCTGGACTGTCTTCGATGTGGAGCCTTCTACTGAGGACTGGCTCAAGTGGGCTAATGGCCGCGTCCCCTCCATCGTGTGGGACTTCATCAACCACAACCGCAAGCACCTTGAGCATGACGGTGACTTTGAGCCTAACAAGGTTTACCCCTCACGTCGCTCATGGTCACGTTACTGCGATACTTCTGTGTCTGCCGGCGTGTTTGAGGAAAGCGGTGATCGTGATCTTCTGTTCAATCTTGCGACTGCTTTCCTTGGCTTTGAGGCTGCGGTAGCTCTCCGTGACTTCGTTGAGAAGTACGAATGGCAAGTAACCATTGAGGACATCCTTGATGAGGGTGATCTGTCCAAGACAGAGAAGTGGGGCATCAACGACCACGCTGCAATGATTGAAAAGTTCGAGGCTTCAAACACATTTGTTGAAGACTTGACTGAGGACCAGATCAGTAACCTCGCCCAGTACTTTGTGTGCCTTCCTTCTGAGATTGCGATGAAGTTGTGGACAGTCCTCGGTGACTGCGATAATATCAATAACGTCATCGCGCTACACAAGGCCTCGACTACCGATGGCAAGCGCGTAAGCGATCACCTTGTTGAGATCCTCGGTGGCAACACCGATGCGTCATAGGCTGCCGCCTATCGACAGAGATCCCGAAGTCGGTGATCTCTGTCGCCTTGGTGGTCCCGGCGGCATGCCTCGTAAATACTTAGCGAAGCATGGTGCGGGGATTGTCGTTAAAAAGCTCAGAAATGCGGATGACGCGCCCTATCATTACGAAATCAAGTGGCTCAAAAGTCAAGAGCATATGAGATTTTTCAAAGAAGACTTAATTATTTTATCTAATGTGGACTGACAAGCTTAAAATAGGTGACCTCGTGTGGTCGCGCCGAGATGGCAAGCCCGCGATAGTACTTGCCAGCGTGGAAACTGCACGCGCCAAGTATGGCGATCTGGTGAACAAGCGCATGGAGTTCAAACTACACGTTGACGGCCAACAGGGATGGCTGGATGAAGTTAAACTTAGAGCCTTGTATAAGATCCCTTGACATTTGCTTGACACAATATCGCTTGCTAAACGCTCTCAACACGTTATATTATAAGAGTAAGGAAAAGAACAATGACTGACGATACTAAAAAGCCCTTCAATCTCAACATGCACACCGCTCGCCTGCTTATGCGTGAGCCGTTCTTTGCCGCGCTGTCACGCCGGATTGACAAGATCGCTACAACTGCTATCCCGACTGCCGGTGTGCGAGTCAACCCTGAGACTGCTCAGTTTGAACTTATGTACAATCCTGAGTTCTTTGAGCAACTTGAGGACAACCACAAGCAGGGTGTGTTGATGCATGAGTTTTACCACCTAATCTTTGAGCATGTGACCGGCCGAAAGCCTGCTGATGGCCTCAAGCGCATCGACAACATTGCTATGGACCTGTCGATCAACTGCCACATTTCCAATATGTTGCCAGGTGAGTCTAACCCCGGCCCAGTCATAGGCAAGGAGGCCATGAAGGCCTGCATCCCTGGTGAAGGTATCTTTAAGGATCTCCCTTCGTTCAAGTCATACGAGTGGTACCTTGAAGCACTCAAGAAGATGGGGGAGGATCAGAAAGAGCAGGACGGCGACGGATCCGGCAACCAGGGCTCTGGTGATCCCTTTGGTGACATGGACTCGTTTGATGATCATGAAGGTTTCGGCGAAGTCAGCGGTACAACTCAAGAGATCGCTAGCGAGCGTATGAAAGATGCCATCAAGAAGGCCGCCGAAGAAGCTGAGAAGTCGCGCAACTGGGGAACAGTCTCCTCGTCCATGCGTCAAGATATCATGGATCGGATCGCGACCAAGGTTGACTGGCGCAAAGTTCTTCGTTACTTCGTCAAAACAAGCCAGCGCGCCGACAAGCGCAGCACTCCGCGCAGACTTAACAAGCGTTACCCGCGCATGCATCCTGGCAAGCGTGTGCGCCGACAAGCCAAGATCGCCATCTCTATCGACCAGTCTGGATCGGTTGATGATCAGATGCTAGCCGCATTCTTCTCCGAGCTTAACAAGCTAGCCGAGATTGCTGAGTTCACAGTGATTCCGTTTGACACAGTTGTGGCCGATGATAAGGTTTACACGTGGAAGAAAGGCCAGTCCAAGAAGACCGAGCGCGTGTTGACTGGTGGTACGTGCTTCAATGCTCCAACCAAGTATGTAAATGAGCGCGACTTTGACGGTCACATCGTCTTGACTGACTTGATGGCTCCGAAGCCAGTGCCTTCTAAGTGTCAGCGTATGTGGATGACGACTAAGAATTATGCAGCGCGCCCCTACTTCTCTACTAACGAGCGCATCGTCGCCATTGACGTATAGGAATTAAATGCTAACCACAGGACCAACCCTAGATAACGATGGTGTCATCAAGGCATGGCAGAATGGCCTAAGTGCGCGTAATCACAGGTATTCTTTGAGTAGTGTATCCTATCCGAATGGAAGCGCAGAGCTATTTAGCTATGACTTAAAGATCGGAGAGCGAACCCCGGCCGGAGTTTACGTCATCGCTGACTTCACTGCACGAGCCAACGGCTTTCATTCTATGACAACTTCCTGTCATGTGAATCTCGCCAAGTATACAACTGGTAACCCGGTGATCATGCACCCGAAGGTTTGGGAGTGTTCACCAATGAGCGAGAGCAAGCCCTTTTAATGGAGAAGTTCAGGCCCGGCGATCTGGTGAGGATCAAGGATGGTACACATCAGGATGAGATTCCTGATCATCGGGTAGGTATGATCGTTGAGGCCGGCGAGACTTCAAAGTCATATACCAAAGCGTTCACAGTCGTCTTTCTTGGCACTGATGTGCGGCTAAAGTTTCACGCCATGTTTTTAGAACACTTTACAACCCCCTGACATTTGAAACCTTGACAATAGCCCCCAAGTGGTTATATTATAGGTATAGAAAGGAGAAAAATCTATGCAATCCATTCCACTTTTTCGTACTCAAGACGACTCTCGCCTAACTCCTCTGGAGCGCACAACCTTCGGATGTGAGCAGATTATCACAGCCCTGATGATGCAAGCAACGATTGACGATCCGGCAATTACTCCGATAGAAGTCGAAACCTATACCACCTTGAGCGTGGCCACACTCGTACCCGCAGAGGCATAGAATGGACTTACCCATTGTCGTTAGCATGAATCCAATGTTGTACACTGATCGCGCTGGTCAAAAGTGGGCGGTTTCGGGTCAGCATTGGGTTGAAGTACCGGATACTCTGACTTTGGATGAAGTTGGCAAGTATATGATCGTGGAGCAGCGCGAAGCACCCCCACAACCGGCTGACGTTGTCTCCTACGAGGTTCAAGGCAGTCGCGGGAACACTTACACCGTTAGCGACAACGGAGGCACGTGGACCTGCTCCTGCCCCGGTTTTGGTTGGCGACGTAAATGCAAACATGTCGAGGCTCAGAAGAATGCAAGTCGGTGATTTGGTTAAGGTAGATCCCATTGGGGCAGGTCTTGTGACCGATGTATATTGGGACGATGAAGAAGGTTCAGAGTTTGTACGCATCCGGTTTATGGATGGCACATGGAGCCTTGAAAACGAAGATATTGTGGAGGTTGTCAATGCAAGTCGGTGATCTGGTTACGTATTGGTATCAACGTCCGCGATGGCGCAAAGGTCAATCTGTCCACGTTGGTTTGGTTATCGAGAATGGAAAGTTTACCGGCAATCGTGACGTTAAAGTTTTGTGGAAGGGTGAACCAGACCCACAAACCGAATGTAGTCAACATCTTTCACTCGTTGACGATTCCTTGACAACTTAAACCTTGACGATCACCCCTTCCGGTGTTATATTATATGTATAGAAAGGAGAAAACAAAATGTTTCAAAACCGTAACGGCATGATGGCCGCTCTTATTATCGCTGATCTGACCTGCTGGTCTGGTCTTATCTTCCTCGCCTTCAAGTGGGCAACCTGCACATGTGGAGTATAAATGTCTGACAAAGTATTGACAATCAATTTAACAGAGCGAGAAATCGATCTGCTTCACGAATGCATCAGCACCAATATGGAAACTGTTAAACGTCGCCACGATGTAACCGGCTCGACTGCCGATCTGCTCCAAGAGCTTGGAGAGCTTTCCGATGATCTTCTTGAGCAACTCCATCGCCATGATGACGGATGGGGCGCGCCAACGACATTCATGGTAGCAGAGGACGATTTTGTTAAGCGCGGAATGAACGCGCGAGAGCAGGCAAAAATGCATAGCCGAGCAGCAGCACGCAGAAACTTTAACTTGAAGGTAGGGGACAAGCGCCTTTCAAAGACCCAGGTACACGATGTATGGGATGCCAATGACCCTAAAAATTGGTGAGCGCATGAAAGTCGGCAACTTGGTGCGAAGAAATCATTATGGTGCATCAAGCAAAGGTTGGGGTCCGGTTGGGATCATTGTCGGCCCTGCACTATCGCTGCCGAGCGACTGGTGGATCGTTGAGTGGGCTGCTGACGGAAAGCGCGAGACTGTAAGAAAAGAACACATCCAACTCGTTTACTGACATTTCCTTGACACAAATAGTCTTGCATTTACCTCTCAGTGGGTTATATTATATGTATAGAAAGGAGAGAAATCTATGATCAAAGTTGGAAATATGGTTCAAAGCAAGTACGTACTGAGTGACGGCAAAGAGGGAAATCTCGGATTGGTGATGGAAACTCGCAATACCGCAGAAGAAGCCAGCGCGGTGGCTCATATATATTATCCAAAGACACGCACATTTGGGTGGGTTCACACTAAAGACATGAAGGTGGTAGCATGAAAGTAAAAGCAGTAATCAAGAAGATCAAAACGCACTTCAAAAAGCAGGGCATTGATATTGATGTAGAGTATAACGGAACGCGCTGGAGTTTTCAGCACAACGGTTACGTTGGTTCATTCCTGGCTAACGGAGCGATGGCGAGCGATACGGCTGCTCAACTTGAGGCCAACGCCTGCAACTTCCACGTTCGCCGCGGCGATGACTACTCAGATATGCAGTCTGACTATTTTGCTGGCTCATTCCGTGACAACGCGAGCCAGATGATTGAGGCTCTACTTCCTAAGCCGCCAAAGTTTAAGGTTGGGCAACTGGTGAGAGGCAAGCAGAACAAGCGTGCTATGCGCCAAGGCTACGCCGGCAAGGTTGGGCTTGTAATGGATGAAGGCGGCAGCGGATACGCTCGCATCGCTTGGGTCGGCGACAACTCAAACAGTAAAAGATTCGGATACCCGACATTTCCAGAACGCGATCTTGAGTTGGCTTCTTGACATTTCCCTGACACGATCTTCCTTGCTTTTACCTCTCAACGGGTTATATTATATGTATAGAAAGGAAAGAACACTATGAAACTTCGCGGACAATCCAACCTTCACCCTATCGCGCTTCACTTGGTATCGCGTGAGTTTTGTCGGACAATGATCAAGGTCAATGCTCTGATGCTTTACTCTCTTATCCTCTT
>Ga0098060_1000826_pt1 | contig 13195 bp, 17 predicted proteins | sample 21_taG_FD_77063 | JGI IMG/M metagenome (GOLD analysis project Ga0098060, IMG submission 77063) | Marine viral communities from the Subarctic Pacific Ocean - 21_ETSP_OMZ_AT15319 metaG | ecosystem: Environmental > Aquatic > Marine > Oceanic | place: Pacific Ocean | collected 2015-01-19 | reverse complement strand
TGTGATTCGCCTTCTAATTGTGGTATATCTCTTTTTTTAGTAGCATATTTAATTACAATATCATCACCATATAACGGTAGCATTGGTTTACTATATTTACTATTATTAACACCTCTAACTAATGGCGTATTTAATCCACCTAATTTATTGTAAATAAGTGTTTTTAATTGTCCTCTATTTAATATGCTTTTAGGTGCGAATATGCTTTGTAGTTTAATAGGTAAACTTCCTGAGTTAGCCATACAAGGATATAAGCCGTTAGATGCTTGTGCTGTTTGATTCCACATAACCATTCCACCATAACAAATACAACATTCAGGATTCGCATAAGCACCAAGAAAATTAGGTGCTGTAGTATCAGGTGTACAACCCGCGTCGTCATCAGAACACCACAAATAAAATGTATCAGCTAATAAATTATTATCTAACGAAGTTGAAACCACATAATCACAACTATTACAATGTGCTTTAGTATCTAGTGATTTTATTAGCATTACTTTTGTTGACGCTTTAGCACCTACTTGATAATTGGATATTTTAAGTATTCGCCAATAACTATCCTTTATAAAAATCTCATCTGCAAAGCTAAAGGTAAATACATCTACTTCATTTAGATTTAAATAGCATTCCATTATACGTGCTTCGCTACTATAGATGTTGTCTAAATACTGTTGCCAGTATAAACCATATAAAGAGTTCTCAAACCAACTTCCCGTATTGCTGTCATAATTAAAGACAAGTAGATTGGGTACTATTGGCGGTGATGAGTTCCAATACAATGATTTAGTTGCTGTTGTTAGTTCAGAAATATTATCGCTTCCTGGTGATATGTCAAACGGTGAACAAACAGCATATGTTGTAAATGCAAACGCTTGTGCAGTCGTTGTTCCTGAATTATCATATACTCTGTGCAAGTGATAGGTTGCAGTTCCATTATTTACATCTTTTACTGTTGAAGCTGTACCGCCGTAAAAATATAATTTTGGTTTTGTTTTAACAACCTTGCTTTCAACAATACCGTCTTTATCTTCGTAGCTTATTTCATATTGTGGCGAAAAATTAATTAAATAAGTTCCAAGCTGTGTGTTGCTACTTGCAAAAACTTGGCTATTTATAAAAGGTGAAAATATAGATTCATTCTTTAATTCGCCTTTAGCAAAATCATTATTAAAGTCATCTATTTTTAAATGTCCATATACATTTACAGCAGGAAATCTTTCTTTAAATTCTTTGTTATATAAATCTTCATCTTCTTGATCGCTTAAATGAATTGTTTTCTTTTGTATTTCTGTGGTGTCTTTTATAACAATTTCTTTATCTAGGTCTAGCTTATCTGTCCAGTATTTTAATTCACCACTTGCAATAAAATCGTTGTATGGCTCTATAATTAAATTGGTATCGTCATCAGGATTTGTTAATACAACCAAATTAAATCTTTGCACAATATCTTTTAAAAATGCTTTCTGCGTTATTTCAGGATCAATGCAGGAAGGAACATCTACAGTAGCACCATATATGTCAGTAGTATAACCAACCCAATCAATTCTTATATTGCTGTATAAATTATATCCAACTTCAAAAGTTGTGATTGTATTTGGCGGAACAATGGTTGTTAGATTTTGTAAAGAACCTAATGTAAAAGAACCGTTTCCTGTGTAATTAGAAACTATTATAACTATTTGTGCAGACGCACCTGTTGGCATTTCAGACAAATCTAATTCCCATTCAAAAAAATCTACATTACTAAAAAAAGAATCATTGTCAGTTTGTGAACCATAATTATAATCTAAAATAGGTGTGTTTGTTGAAACATCAAAAGGTCTTAGTATTGCGGTTAAGTGCATTGTGTTTCCTGAAAACGCTTCAATACTCCCCGACAATCCGCCAATATGTCTGCAACTAATTTGCGTCATATTAACATCTTCTTTAGTAAAATAATTATATGTTTCATTCCAAATATTATCGCTATCTTGTGGTGCTGTATATCCTGTTGTTGGTGTAATTGTATTTGCCACAACTACGTGTTCACTACTTTGAGAAGAAGAACCTGAAGATGTTGCAGAACCCCAAGTTGCACTATTTCCAACGTCCATAAGTCCACTAGGATTTGCATTTGAATTTGTTGTAGGTGTAGCAGACAGCTCTAAATGGTTTCCTGTTGTCATAAATAACTTACCAAAATAAGAACTATTTAAAAAAGTAGAAGTATAACTAAACCCAGCTTTCGCACAAATTAAATCTACTATTGTTTTTAATTGAACAGACGGTCTGAACTGCGACATTGAAACTATATTATCATAAACAGCTTCTACTCCATCACTACTTACCATTGAATTAATTGTAGTTTGATCTAGTCGTAAAAATCTTTTAAGGTCGTTTCCATCTGCGTCTGTATCATTTGGATTGTAATAAAAGTTTTCTTGAGTAATTGAAGTTGGATATACAATTTTAGAAACACCTGCATCAGAATCATATAAAGAAGCACCTGCTGTATTCTGTAAAGAGTTTCCCCACGAAGCAGCTAAATTAGTTTCATTAAATAGGTGATTATATACTGTTGAATAACTGCCATTATCTTCTAAGAAAACATCTTTTAATCTTTGCTCACCTATTATGCTGAATAAAGATGAACTACTTGACATTAATACAACTTCATAAACTTGTGCTTTTTTATATACTGATTTTAGTTGTAAGCTACCTTCCATTTGTGGTACTGTTCCAACATATAAAATAGCGTCAAACTTTGTTCTTGTACTAAATACTAAAGTGTCTAAATTTACATTATACCAATCTTCGAAGAATTGATTATTGTTGTCAGTAAATGGCAATTTAAATGTTTGCGAATAACTACCTTTTCTTGTTTCAGGTTCTTTAATTTCAGAGAATTGAAAGTTTAAAGAAACATTAGGTGCTTCTTGTAAATCTAAATTATAAGCCGTTTTAGATGTAGCGGTTCTTGTGGCTTTTCTATATGCAACTAAACGTACATTCATTATGAATTAGTATTAACAGGATTAGCGTATTCTATATTGATCGTGTATTTAATCAGCTTATCATTAGCAACCGTTTTTTTAACAAAGCTACTATCCTTAATCATTACAGCTTGTGTAAAATCTGTGTCTGCATTTTCAACAATATAAGCGTCAGTTGACATTATTAGCTTTTCTAATAAATTTGCGTCTTGTTCTGTTATCCAATCTGTGTTCAAAATCTCGCTTAATGTTGCTGTTGTTTGTCTTGTTGTTTTACCTCGTTGTGTGTTATTATAACGCCACTTAGATTTGTTAAATGTTCCAAGCATTGAGCTATAATTATTTCTTTCTATATTAGTCGTTTGTGTTGACTTCATTTTAAAATTAAAATAATCATAACCACCTACAGAATTACGCCAAGCTAATCTACGCACCTTATAACCTTTACAAGAACCATCTTGTTTTATAAAATAATAAGTAGCTGTTTTGTATGCAATAGTGCCTGTAGCAGTTCCTGTTCCTCTTATTGTATAATAAGCCCAACCTGAAAAGTTAGAAGGTTGTGCATCACCAGAGCTACCGCCATTAGGTGTGACAGTTGACGCTTCTAAATTACCTGCACCGCAACCAAAGTATAATAATCTTTCTGCGTCAGTTAAAGAGCCATCTGTAGGTGCTTCACCACCATTCCCTGAAACATTTGGAATATATTGTTCTGAACCAATTTTTACACCACTAGAATTATAATAAACCACCTGTATAAAATCAATGTCACTATCAAAATTAGCATTGTCATTTAAGAACGCTACAGTATGATAGTCTGTGTCTTGTATGTAGTTTATATATCCATTTAAATTATAATCACCTGCACTTGTTTCTACATCACTTAAAAATAAATCAGTTGCACTTGAAACGTTATATACATTAAATGCGTCTGACTGCACATAATTACCTGTATCATCTCTTGCTGTCATTAAAGGCAAAGACGCTTGTAAATAGCGTAGAGTATCGTTAACAGTTGGACTTCCTTCTTCAGTGGGTATCGCAGAAGCACTTGAACTATATTGTTGATATGCTTTTACATATATAGTTTGTATTTGTGTGCCGTCTGTTGTGTTATCACCATTTACGCTAAATGGTTTTGCTACTGTATTAACACCAACTTTGTGTATTGTTCTAAATGGTACGCCTGTGTCGTTTTGGTCAAATACAGTATCTACTAATTGAGAATTAACAATATCTCTTAGATCAAAAAATGCTCTTGCTCTATTGTTTGTAATATCAGAACTATAGCCGTTTCGTCTTTGTTTGATTTTAGCTAATAGTGTTCCTGAAGCGTCATCTAATCTAACTTCTAAAATTAGCTTAAAATAGAACAAGCCACTTATAGTGTCATTAAGAACCATATAGCCAATTAGCGGTGTCCAATTAGTAATAACAGGTACTTTAGAAGTCGTGTTAACGGGTTTCTGTTCAAATGTTAGTGCCATAATTTATTATTTATCTATTTTATTTTACTTACTATATCGTCAGTAATATCATCTCCATAAGCATTTAATATTTTGTCAATATAGTATTTCATATTTTTTTTATAAGGTGCTGAGAAAAATTGTGTTCTTGTTAATCCTCTTTGTGCTATTGCTCTACCTATTACAAATGCAGCACCCTTTATATTAGAAGCTGTTTTGCTTTTAAATTTTCCGTCTGTTCCTCTCAATCTAATTCCCTTGCTTGTAATCCACTTTTGAATAACACCTTTTGCTATATTCTTCTTTTTAAATTTAAACGGACTTTTGCCACCTCTAGCCATACCTGTTCCACCTCTTTTACCTTTTTTAGCACCACGTCCAGGACTATAACCGCCTGAACCTCTAACGCCTTCATCTACGAATTGCCAATACTTAGCAGAACTACCGAATGTAAATGATACTGCTTTAGGCAAATCGCCTGGTGTTATTTTACCTATTTGATAGCTGAAGTTTTTAATCAACTTTGATCTTCCCATTCCTACGGCTGCTAATCTAATTCTACCAGCTCTAACAACAGCTTTAGCAAATCGTTTTAACATTTTTTTTGTTTTAGGAAAATCCATTAGCTATTAGGTGTTATAGGTACAATACAAAGATTGTTAGTATTATTAACTTCAATAGTAATATCAGCAGCCCATCCTGTTAATTCATTTTCAAATCGTGCTGTAAATGGCTCAACTGTAATTGGCGTTTCTAATACTACTTCATTATCTACCCAAGATGTTGAATACATTGACTGCTTAAATTCGTTTATAACGTCCTGCATTATTTGTAGCGTTTCAGAATAAGTATCTGTTCTTGCTGTTCTTTCGTTATTAGGTGCATCTCCTAAGATTTGGTCGTTAGTCATATCCATTACATAAATAGTAAAAGAGTAAGTCATAACGCCTGTATTAATAGTAGCTTCGCCAGGTTCAGCATACAATATAACATAATCAGTAGCACCTAATTTATTAATATCTACTTCAGACATTCCGCCTGAATGAAAGCTGTTAATCTCAAAATGCTTTTCTGCTATTGTTTCTAAAAATCCGACTACGTTTCTAAATGTTATCATAACTAATATTTATTGTTTTGCTTTATGTTGTAATCTTGCGTATATGCTAAGTATGTTAACACTTCCAATATAGGCAATTTTGTTATTTTTTGTATATCAAGTATTGACGTGGATAAACTATATAACGTATTGTACCAGCCCCATTTGGATTGTAAACTTACGCCTTTTGTTGTTTCAGTTCCTGTGCTTCCAAATAGTTGGCTGAACTTTTCGCCAATGTCAATCCTAAAGTCAAAAAAAAACCTAGCGAACTTAATGCTATATCCATTGGGCAATCTTTAAATAATTCTTCTTTAAATTCTTCAGGATTGTATTCTTCTATTGCGTATCTATCACCCCTACTAAATGTTTTCTTTCTATACAGTATGGACATAATAACGTGTAAGTTTTTAATTGGATCATCTTTACAATATGCTTCCAAATCAATATATTCACCTGTTGTTATTGCAGAAAGATTTGGACAAAAACCATATTCATCATCTTTAAAAACAAACGTCTTTCTAAACTGTTCTTTATTTGGTTCTGAGTCAATCATTTTCTTTAATATATCCATTATTTCAATCAGGTCTTTATAATTCATTTTCTTAACTATAGCTGTTGTAGTTCCGCATAATAAAGCTAAACTATCTACAATCTTTTTTTTCTCGCTTCCTTTACCTAATTGAATGTCTACATATTTCTGATATGTTCCTATCGTTATATCAGACCATTCTGTAGGTATTCTTAATTTAACCTGTTTCATTACTAATAAATATAAAAGTTTATAATTCGTTTTTTACTGCCATTGTTCTGCTATTGCTCTTGCAATACCTTTAAAAGTTCTGCTTCTTAATCTTTGCCTTTCTTGTTTGGATTTGCTTAAACAATCTGCATACCATTTCGGGTGTGATTTGCCACTTTTAAAATAAGTTCTTTCGCCTTTACTAACTATATTTGTTGGAATTAATTTAGGTAAATTTTTTAACCACAAACAAGTTGTTTTTGTAGCTACATCACCAAACATATATGGATGAATTATTTGGTCTGGTTTTCTTATTTGTGAACTTATACAGCTAACAGGGTTTTCTATTGCTATTTTTTTTATTGGTGCTTTCATTAATTCTCTAACAAAGTCTAATGCTAATTCTCTATTTTTCCACCTTTCTTTGTTTTTAGTTTTATCCTTATTGTATAGCCACCTGTTTCCACTAACAGCTAAATAAGTGCAAGGCGGGTGTGCTATCATTAAATCATATTTACCACTATATGCTTCTTTTATTGCATCACCTTTTATGTGCCATTCTGGGTGTCCACCAGAACAATCTAACACATCACAACTGTATGCTTCAAATCCTAATTTTCTATATTCTTTTGTTATTGTCTGTGATTCTTCACAAGCTATTAATATTTTCATAATATATAGTATTTACCACTGTGATTAACTGACAGCTTGTTTAAACACAAATAACGTGTAGCGTCAATTAAGTGGTCGTTAATTTTTACAGGCGTATTTAATACATCACCATTTTTGTCTGTTGCCCATTTATACGACCTAAATTCTTTAATAGCATTTAAACTATCTTTAGTTATATGTAGTTTATATCTACGCATTATATCTATTCCTAAATGTATTCCTGCACCTTTCTTTGCGGGTTTTATATTGAAGCCTTGTCTGTATATTTCTTCTATTGTTTTTGGTTCTGCTGAATCACCTATTATTTCAGATTGTCTGTCAATTCTAAATTCACGCAACTTATTAGCTAAGTCAGTATTAGTTAATCTCTTTTCATATAACATCTCTTTGATGTATAAATTATCATCAGACTGATATACAGCTACTAATGCAGAAGGTGAGTTAGTAAATCCAAAATCAAGACCATAACCAACTAAGCGTCCTTGCACTTCATCAACTAATTCAAACTTTCTGAATATCATTGTTTGTATTGAACCGACATTTCCTAAGCCATAAATTTGCCAATAATCAGGATCAAGTTCTTTTAATCTTTCAATCTCTGCTATTGTATCTTCATCTAAAAATGGGTTAGCTAAATATGTTGATTTTAAGAATGTGCAGTCATCTCTAGTTATCACTTTGTCATATATCCAGCTATAAGGGTCTGAAGGATTGTAATCTAGGTATATCTTTCCTGTGCATCTTAAAGACAACTGAACCCAAGATTCAAAGTCAAATTCGTTTGCTTCATTAAGCCAAAGATAATCACGCTTACGCCCTCTAATTTTCTGCGGTTGGTCAACTGAAATAAATTCAATTAAATTGCCATTAAGCGTATATGATAATTCAGATTTGTTGTGATTGAGTTCTGAATATAAATCTAGTTCTTTTAAGATATTCAACACATCACGATAAGCAGTTCCTTTAAGTGCTGGTAGTGTCTTTCTACATATCGTAAATACTTTACCTGTTTCTTCTAAGCATTTAACAATAAACAACTGACAAAGCGAATAGGTCTTAGAGCTACGAGTTCCACCCTGTAAACAAGTAATTCTAGTTTTAGACCTATACGCCTTGTGAAATACATTTGTTGTTTTAATCTTTCCCTGTATCAATAACTTCAATTTTAAGTTCAGTAAGTGATTTACCACCACTTGTTATGTCTAGCTTTTCAGCATATCCCCTATCTTTAGCTTTTGACTTTAGATAAAAGATTATGCTTGTTTCTTTACCGCTAGATATATTCTTTATTAATTGCCCTTCCACATAATCTATCTGTGCTTCTTTAATATCTTCAACTGCTTTTGCAAATTCTTCATCTTCTCGCATATAACGATAGTATGTAGACCTGCTTATATTTCCAGCTTTTTTACAAGCGTGATATATTAGTCCTTGCGTTTCTTCTAACGCCTTTAATAATTTCTCTTTTTTATTCTGTGCCATTTGTATTATTTAATCTATTATAATTTAGTTGCCTTTTGTCCTGTAAACTGTTCCCATCTTTCTATAATTACATCACAGTATTTAGTGTCTAATTCCATTCCATAACATATTCTATTAGTTTTTTCACAAGCTATTAATGTTGAACCACTACCTAAATATAAGTCAATAATTATATTATCTTTTTTTGAATAATCGTTTATAAAAGGTGTTAACACTTGCAAAGGTTTCTGTGTTGGGTGTATTCTTTTTTTTACATCTTGTTTACTCAATCCAAAATACCTAAACCAATTAAAATGTATTACCTGTCTTTTGTGTTTTTGTTTTGTCCATAATAATTCGAATTCAGAATTACTATCTGCATTGCCATTACTATCCAGGGTTTTATCCCAAACTATGTAATGTCCATCGTCAAAGTTTTCAATAGATTTATAGTAATAATCAGCGCCCCATAAAAAAAACTCTTTGCAATAATTAAAGTTTTTAAATAAAGTAGTAATTAATTCAGGTTTAAAATCTTCATTATCTCCTATAACTTTTTCGTATTTTTTTCCTTTTCTATCTCCCCAATTTAAACCACTATAATCTGTATCTAAATTCATTCCATAAGGCGGATCAGTAAACACCATATCAGCTTTATCTCCATTCATTAACTTTTCAACATCACTTTCTTTTGTGCTATCTCCACACATTAATCTATGTTTTCCTAATTGCCAAACATCACCAAGTTTTACTCTGCTTTCTTTTACTTCAGGAATGTAATCGTCTTCTGTATTGCCCTCAACTATTTTATCAATGTTAATATCTAAGTCAATATGCTTAAAACCCCAATCAACTAATTCGTCTATATCAAATTCATTAGCTAAAATATCCATATCAAACTCTCCAGAATTTTTGTTAAGACGTATGTTTAATTCACGTTCTTCTTCTTTGCTTAAATCTAACACTACACAATCTATTTCAATATGCTTTAATTCTTTGCACACTTTCAGTCGTTGGTGTCCGCCAATAACCGTCAAATCTTTGTTGATAATAATTGGATCAACTAAAGAAAACTTTTCAATTGACGCTTTTAAATCCTTATATTGCTTCGTGCTAATTTGTCTTGGATTGTAAGTAGCTGGTTTTAAATCTTTAATTAATTTACTTTCTATTTGCATAAATTGTGTTTTTTTTATTCATCGCCCATTGATAGGCGTCTTCATAAATTTCTGATTTATATTCTCTAATATATTTTTCAAATTTCATCAAGTATTCAAAATCTGATTCTAGTATTTTTATTTTATTTTTTTCTATTTTCATTTAGTTTTTTGTTTAAATCTATTAACGCATATACTTGAACACATACGTTTTCCAGGTGTTGTATTCTGCAAAACATATTGAACATACTATCGCTTTCAGCTTTAATATGGCAATCGCGACAAAGACCAATTAAATTTTCAATGTAATCCCTTTCTTGTTTACTTCCAAATTTAGACCTTTTTGTTAGATGATGGACGTCCGTCGCTTTTGAACTGCACATTTCACAAGGAATGAATTCGTCAAAATAATCAAAAAAATCAAGATATACTTTAGTGTGTTTTTGCATATTTCTTAGGTCTTATATTAAAGTCGTCTGTTTTAGCAGCTACAACAAATTTGCCACCGCAAAAATAACAACCATCATATTCTAACATTAATGTCATTCTACTGCAACTGCAACAGAATCTAAATACCTGTGATTTATTCTTCATTTTTACAACTATTTACATATACCTTAGCTAATTTTGCTAGTGTTTGTTGAACACAACTTGAACAGCTTGAAGGTTGTTTGTTTGAATTAAATACTTTATTGTATAATTTAATTAATGTAGATTGGTCTTGTCCTGTGATCGTGCCACCCTTTAATCTTGGCAACACTTCTTCATATATTTTTAATTCATCTTCTGTGAATTGTCTAACCTTATTATACGGAAACATTTGGTTTAATTTAGTAGCTCGTTCACTACACCCGCAATCATCACCTAATACAGCTTTAGCAACCTTATCTATTCCTGTTGCTTTAGTTATTTTAGAAATTGTATCTCCGAGTCCTTTACTTTTTGCCATCTTCATTTAATCCTTTTAAAATTTTGTCTTTTAATTTAACGTCATCTAATATATAAAACGCTCTGTCTAATATAGTATTAATTGATTGTGTTATTATATTCATATATTGTGATTGTTCAGCTAAAAAGTATTCTTTGTTTTTTTCATCTCGAAAAGATAATACCCTGTCTGCAATAAACTCTTTGCTATTACATTTTTTTAATGCTCTTAGTATTCTAGTTTTTTTCATCTTTCGTTTTTTAAATAGTTTTTAACATTACTTATTGACTTATGCAAAGTGTTTTTAGAAATCTTTGTTTCTCTTGCCATCTCAGATAAGCTGTAGCCCTCTCTAAAATAGATTCTAAAACATTCTGCGTCAAACCAATATATATCCTTTAGTTTTTCTTCTATCCATTCTAAGCGTTCTTCTACTTCTTCTTTGTCTTTTATTGTGTATTCTGTGTTATCAGGGCTTATAGATTCTATTGTTGTTGTGGTGTGATATTCGTAGTATTTCCTGTACTTGTAATGGTATCTGCTGGTCTTAGATTGATATTGATTTAACATAACTCTAACGACATAAAATGTCATCTGCTTCTTTTTTATTATTTCATTGATCCGTTTAGAATCACATTTATATAATTCTTCAATTACAAAACTCAATAAATCTTCATCATCATTGCCACTTGTTATATTATAGGCAATGTCTTTTAACTTATTATAGTTGTCAGTTAAGTAATCGTTTAACATATTTTTACAATAGAGGGTATATTTATTTGTTTCATTAAGTTATATTCTACACTTGATATTTTACTTGTATCTATTTCTGCAACATTGCCAAATCTCTTGTGTATTTTATTATAAATATAATTTAATATACTTTTGTTTTTTTTCAAATCTCTTAAAATAAAAGATAACTCAGCACCAGAATCAAATAAAATTATAAACAAGTAATTGTTCATATCGTTATAATCCCAATATATTTCTCTATTTCTGCTATTAAAAAATGTTGGTTTTATTTTCATTAGAAATTCTTTTTTCTGCAAGATAGCAATAGTCTTTGTTTATTTCACTGCCTATATATTTTCGATTATTTTTAATACAGCTTATTGCTGTTGTTCCGCTACCCATAAAGGGATCGTATATTAAATCATTTTCATCTGTACTGCATAGAATTGGCGTTTTTATTAATTGTGATGGATATGCCGCAAAATGCTTGTCTTTACTTGGTTTTGTGTTAATACTCCATACACATCTCTTTATTCTTCCTTTATCAGCGTTTTTGTTTATATCATCATATTCATAATCAATAGTGCTTAATCCTAAATCTATTTTGTAAAAGTCATCACTCCAATCATTAATAAAATCCTTAACCAAATTCCAATCGTTGAATTTTGGATAACTGAAACCGCCCACGTCTTTCCTAAACCAATGTTCAATAGTAGATAATTTTATAATCTCAACATTACTAAATAAATCTTTTGCACTCGTTCTGCTTCTTAAAAAATTAACAAAAAACAAATGTTCTGGTAAATAATTCCTTTTTTCTAATAGCTTTAATCCTCTTTTTTTATTCATTCCCTGCCTAACTTGTTTCTCCTGTTCATCCGATAAATATTTACTTTTTTTTCTTTTATTTGTTTTGTTGCTTACCTTCGTTTTTCTTTCTTCATATTGTGTATTAAACTTGTATTTTTCGTTTTTTGTAAACATAAAAATTCTTTCATAGTCATTTGAAAATCTGTCTTTTGCACTTGAAGGAATTGCATTTGGCTTATGCCAAATAATATCACTCCTACATATCCAACCAAAATCAATCATCATTATTTTAAATCTATCAGGAATGCCTATTAATGTTTTCCTTTTAACATTATCAATCCTTTTACTTGCATAAGTATCTCCAATATTTACAAATAAAACACCATTGTCTTTTAAAACTCTATAAGCATTTTTAAAGACAATTAATAATTTTTTCAAATAATCATTAAAATTACTTTCAATCCCTATTTGTTGATTATTTTTATAGTCGCGTAAATTAAAATACGGCGGCGATGTTATTATACTTTGAATAAAATTACTAGGCATCTTCTTCATTGTATCTAAACAATCTTCATTATAAATTTTATTAATTTTCATAAACTCAAATAATTTTGTAATTCATATAATGTTTCATCTATACCACGACAAACAACAGCTTTATATTTTCTTTTGTTTAGCTGCTCAATCCATTCTAATTGTTCTTTTGTTGGTTTATTATATCCAACTTTTAACTCAATTGCGAGCCCGTGATAGGGTCCTCGTGGTTCATACAAAAATAAATCGGGGAAACCCTTTTTATATCCTGATTTTTTAGCTTTAATTCTTTGACTAAAATGTGGCTGGTAATTTCCACCCATTGATCCACAATAAAGAATATTACTAAGATCCAAAAATTCACATATTGCTTTTTGTAATTGATATTCTTTCATTTTATTATTGTATATAATGTAATTATAAAACTAACTACAAAAATTATTACTATTAATTTAATCATTTTTTACCCATTTAGTTTCACCATTATAATTATTCCTTTGTTGTATATACCCAATACTTCTTAAATGATCGTGGTATTCTTTTGTTTTATTTACGTCCTGTTCAATCCTTTTAGCATAATGAATATCATAATAATCAGGAAAAGAAATATCATTATAATAAT
>Ga0098060_1000825_pt1 | contig 13199 bp, 2 predicted proteins | sample 21_taG_FD_77063 | JGI IMG/M metagenome (GOLD analysis project Ga0098060, IMG submission 77063) | Marine viral communities from the Subarctic Pacific Ocean - 21_ETSP_OMZ_AT15319 metaG | ecosystem: Environmental > Aquatic > Marine > Oceanic | place: Pacific Ocean | collected 2015-01-19 | reverse complement strand
CTTCTTTTCCTAGATATATTTGTTGAGTTGTTGTTGTTTGCCCATCAATATCAACGTTAACTTTTGGTCCAAGGAAGTCACCTAGCGTCACAGCAAACGTTAGAGTTGGAGTTGTCAATGATACTATTTCTTTTACTATGTCTAAGTTTTTACCTTGAGCTTCTTTTATTGTGCTTGAGATATCTTCACCTGTTGCTGCTGAAGCGGCTATAGCTTGCTCTATCTTACCTTTCAATACAGCTGGATCTTCGTCTTTTAAAATTTGTGTAGATATTGTTTCTAATACACCTGTTCTAGGTACATTTATCCTTATAACAGATTCTCCATATGATTTACTATTCATAGCTGGAGGAATTGTACCGGATATAAAACCACCGGTCCCGCTAAAAGTACCAAGATTTATATCGTACATTTTACCACTTGAATTAGAGGCTATAAATTTAAACGTAGACCCAGGAACACCTCTAACTACTATCCTTTTTACTCCGCCTAAAGGACCAGGGTCTACGCCTTGATTTATAGAATATATTTTATTTTCCCTTGGCTTTGTAGCGACTATTTCAGAAACTTGCGGACTCACATCATTGGCTCGAGCAAAAAAACTAATTTGAGTATCTTCTGAAGATGTCATTGTAGATGGAGAAGTATAATAAAACTTAAAAGTTTTACTAATTATTTCTTTTTTATTATTTTTCTTAAATTCAGTAACAACTTTATATCTTTCACTATTTCCAGTTATAGTACAAGTTGGGACTTTTGAGAATTTAAACTCATTATTAACAAAAAATGTTTTAGTAAGCACTAAAGATTTTTTTCCTAAATCACTTTTTATAGCATATCGTGTTTCGTTGTTTATTACAGATTTTGGAAATGGAGACGAATCGTTCATTAAAATATCTCCAAAAACACTTAGCGTTTCCGTTATAGTAAAAGTATCTTTTTTTATTGTACTTTTCCCATATATAGGTACGTTTATTGTTACTGTTTTTGGGGAATCAATCTCCTGATTTACAAATACTATAGCTATAACCTTTTCTCCAGAATTTGAAAAACTCACTTTCTCAACATACAATGGTAAAACTCCAACACCAAAATCTTTGGCATCTATTATCCTCGATTTCTTTGGTAATATCGCGAGCTCTACTGTGTTTTTTTTAAAAGGCAATTTAATTACTTTCTGTTGAATGTAAAAAGCGTTACTTGCACTGTTTGATTTTACTACTAAGTTTGCCATATTAAATAGTTATTATTGTTATTGTTTTTGGTTTTCCTAAACCTTGTAGTGAAAATTCTGCTGTGTCTAAATCGTCTCCCCCAACAACACTTGGTAATCCTGTTATATTATTAAACCATTTGTTTTCTTTCTGCATAAACTCTACAACTTCTCCTTCTTGCATGTCTGTTTCTATATTCTCAACATACCAACCAAGTTTAGGATAGTTGTCATAGTATATCTGTCCAACCGAATTTGCGTTTCCTAACGAATCATAAATCATATGTTGACCAAAGTTATTAGCCGCTGAGGTGTCTCCAAGATTTACTTTAGCTTGAGATCCTTCATAATCTAAAGCTTTAAACCTTTTAACAGTACCTTTGTCTCCATTGAACAATACTTTAACCATAGAGTAATGGTCACAGTTTCCGTAAAACGCATCTCTAGCGGTTACAAATGTTATACTATCACCATTACTTACGTTTATTCGATTGTTAAAATATACTTCTGTAGTAGTTGAGTGGTGGTACAACAACTCTACATATGTATCCGTTGGAACACCGTTACCTTCAACGCTCATACAACGCGTGATAACCCCACCTGGCTCGTCAGTAAATACAAAACTCCAATCCCCAGGATCATAATCACTTGTTAAAGTATTAGCGCCTGAAAAAATAACTCTTGTTATTTTTTGGTCTAAACCATGCTGATGTAATTCCCCCATGTTTTTTACACTTACAGCATACTCTACATCCCAAGGATCACTTATCGAATCTAAACGAGAATAATAATTATTTGGGAATGTGTAGTATGTATTTTTGTGACTAATACCACCTTGAGTTATAAAACTCTTAAAACTCACCCAACCTCTTTTCTTTTCTGTATAACTAACAGTATAAGCTTTTCGGTCGTTATTTTGATCAGTTGTATCGATTGTTAAGTTATATTGATCGTCTCTATTATCATAACTACCTATTAAAGACGTTGAGAAACGTAGATTGTCTCTAAACCAATCTTTCATACCTTGATCTGATATAGGCGTTAAACCGTCTTTAGATAACCTTAAAACAGCTCCTCTATCTTTGTCTGTAAAGTAAACTCTATATGATTCCGAAGCAAATGACTCTGGGTTTCTAGATATACCATATTCACCAGTAAATGGAATGGATTGTCCTAACACAGCTGCATTAGAAGTTACGTTAGTATTTCCATCCGCATTAAATAAAGCATCTTTTTTAGCTAGTATTTTAAACACTTTGTTTTCACAGAAAGTAAGTAAATCTGTATCTCTAGCGAATAGTTTTTGAATACTACCATTTATTGGATTTAAATCTTTAGTAATAGGTTCTGCTTGTATAAACTGATTTGTTTCATTTATACCACTAGTAGAATTATATATACCAGAGAATATTAATCCACTAGCTCTTCTTTCTTCTTCATAAGGAGTTGCTAAAGGCATTGATGCTTTAACACCTTTGTCTACTGTAACAGCGTTATAATCGTCTCTAATTCTATTAGATTCTACACCATTATTATAACTCCAACAATTGAAATATCCTAATCCTATTTTGTTGTTATGTACTATTGGTTCTAACATATAACTAGTGGAAGACAGGGCTTGTTGGATTTTAAAATCCATCCATTCTGTATCACTTCCAACACCATAAAAAGTACCTTCTCCTCTCCAAGTGATCCTAATTGTGTCTGAAACGTTTAACAACACTTGATCACCGTTCGCATCATGAAAAGCGCTTTCTGTATTTAAATCCGTTTTTGTTAGCCAAATAGTATTGCCCTGTACATTACAAATAATAGGGATATCACTAGAGGTAATTGTTGAATCTATAAGTTCAACTTGAGAACCAACTTTTATAACCTCTTCACCCCGATTAGAATAATCATACCAATTAGCTCCATACGGATCTTGAGTATTATTAGGATCTAAATGTAAAGCGCTTTTTCTATGTCTTTCTAAATCTATAGGATAAGAAGGAGAAGCTGCATAGTAAATATCTAAACCAACATCTTCCGTTGGTTCTGTTTCCCAAATAGCGGGATTAGTACTCATTGGTCTATCTCTATCTTCACCCCTATAAGGTGTTACAATTTCTATTTCGGTTTGATTTAATCCTCTTTCATGTAATCCAATATAAGCAAATGGGTTTCTAGCATAAAAATTATCTGAATCAGTAAGATCCATATATTCAGGTTGACGTGTAGCAGATCCATCAGCAGTACCATCTGGTAGTTTTGAATCGGTAGTATCGCCTCCACTCGTAGTAATATCACTTAAAGCTGGGTATTGGCCAGAGTTTGAGGTTGTGTTCCAATAACTAGCAAGATTATAATATTCAACATTTTCTGGAGTACCACCTTTGTGAGGTTCTACGTGTATCAAATCTGTACTGTATTTAGCTCTACCAAGCTCTATGTTTGACTCATACATACTGACCCCACCTACCTCAACAGGTTTTACGTGATTTGTTATTGGGTGAAATTTATGCTCACCTTCTGAACCAATAATTTTATCCAAACTTAAAGTAAACCTTATTCTCTTGTTGCTTGGATGACTACCCAACAACTCATCTTCACTACTATACAAATCAGAGATATAAGCTCTACCCCCCGCCAATGGCCCGTGATCATGCGCTCCATGACTAGGGGCTGGTGAGTTAAAACCAATTCCATTACCACCGCTTACGGTTCCTCCATTTTCTATTCCCCAACGTCCTTGTGGCGCTTCGTAGTTAAAAATATCATTCTCTTCAACACCAGTAATAGTGTATACAACCCCGTCTGGATCGTGTTTAAACCTGAACTGCGTACCAGGAGTTCTTAGGGCTTGAGCGAATCCCCATTCGTTGTCATTAAATTCTAGCATTGTTTGCGCAAAATTAGCATGTTTTCTACACGCTAAACCTAGTTGATCAGGTCTACCAATACCCCAAAAAGATATATCCATATACCCGGTACCCGTTGTTTCGTTTGCCCATATACCATTTCCAGAATATCCCTGTGCAGCGCCAACCTTGTCGATAAACCATCTATCAGGTGTAAACCTTGAAAAAGGCCAAGTTTCATGCACTTTATCTCTACCGTGCCATAAATAGTACCAATCTTCCCTTAGTTTAGCAAAAGTACCCGAGTTCCATTCATATTTATCAGTACCGGAAGGTGTAAAAGAGATTCCGTCTTCACATCCTTGACCACCAGCAACACAATTCCCTCTAAAGAAATCTTCTTGATTACCCCATATTGCTGGTATATTTACAGGATTTGCCCCTTGTAAATAGTTGTTATCACTATAACTAGTTGTAACGGGAACGTGTTGCAGCCCTGAAGCACTCATACCACCACTACCTAAAGCCGGACAATCTTTCAATGTTAATACATGGCCGTCTTTTATATCTGTTTTATTTCTATTTTCATAAGGACCAATTCCACGAGTTGCATAAGGGGTTGTATCAATTGTATTGGGAGGAGTAGCGTTATCAGTACCATATTTTAAATATGGAGAATATTTTTCAGGACCAAAGCTAGGCCAATCATTTACTCCAAAATTTGGAATAATTAAATGGAAAAAATTACCAAGAGAACTGGTTGTTACAGTTTGTATTCCTCCACTCGTAACTTTTCCAAAGATATCACCTGCGTCAATTCCGTCACGAGCAGCTCCAATATACGCTCCGGTACCATGTCTTCGATACATTGGAAATATATTTTTGTTAACATGAGTAAAAGTTCTTAAATTAACGTGGTGTGAAAGCGAAGGATGATCCCAACCATTTGTATCAAAAGCTCCTAATGCTGATGGCCCTGGACCAATAGGCCACATAATGTGTTCGTATCCCGTACTTAACCAATCACTACCAGTTTGACTACCACCTGGTTTTTCAAGATGTTGATTGTTTTTGTTTATAAAACTAGCACCTTTTCCAGCGTGAGCATAACTTAAACTGCTAACTATTCTCGCTCTAGGGTGAGCGTTAAAACCAACACTATAAAGGTGTTCGTTTATTCCATACCCATACCCTCTATCACTACCTCCCTTACCCCACTTAAAAGTGTAACGTGTTCCTGGTGAAGCTAAAACATTCCCGCCCTGATCTACATTAGACTCTTGTTGAGGAATACCAACTGGTATATCGTTAGGATGCGAGGTTATGGTACCGCTTCTATCTATAAACCTTTTAGACCAATCTTGCAACCCTGGGTGAGCGGCACAAATATATTTTAATTTTCTTGAAAATAATACTTGGTACTTGTCTTCAGTTGATAGTTGAGGATTTATAATGTTTAACTCAGCGTTAGCATCCCTAAGTATTTTCACAAAAAATCTACCTTCGAATTGCGACTTATCTCTAACGATTTTTGTTCTTACCTCTATTGATAAACCTCTAGATAAAGATAAATTATCACTTGGTTCGCAGAACGAAGCATCATTTCCAAAAGCTTTTTCTAAAGATATTCTAACTAATTGCTCTTGTTGGCCTGGTAATTCTACTTCACTAGTTGTCTCTATAAGAGTAGTAGAATCTGTTGTTGTAACGCTTTGGGTTTGAGGCGGAGATCCAATGTATGTTATATTAGCTATATCATACCAGTTTGTTTTGTTAGTAGTATCAGAGGTAGTGGCGTTATAAGCCGATGCTTGTCCAGCACTTTGTATAACACGTATTTGAGCACCAGCCATGCTAGTTAATTCGTTAAATATAGATTGATCCCAATATTCCGCGAAAATATCTAAAAACATTCTGTTTGGTAATGGTAAACCAGTATTGTAAAACATACCAGAATCCCAACTACCTAAACTACCCCAGCCAGGAGGTGGCAACATCATAGGTAAACTACCCCAATATCTATTTTCTGTTTTTATAAACGTAGGAGCATCGTTTTTTATAGATAAAACTTTATATCTAGTATCAAAATCAGTGAACACATCAGTGTCATGTTGCTTTTTTAATATCAAATTTGTTGTATCTGATATTTTATTTCTTTCAGATGAAGGAAACGAAAGCCAAATACCACCATCTTCAGCGTCGTACCAACGGTCCATCGCTATATTGTAATATTCGTTTGAAGTTTCTTTAATATAAAAAGTAAAAGATTCAGCCCAAACAGGTGGATCGTTTTCAAGCTTTACATTTAATCTATTTTGTAATTTAGCAGTTGTTTTAGCTAGTTTTATCGATCCAGATTCTGCGGTCATAACTGGTGTTTCCCTACCATATGTATCTCTGTAAACAACACCAAGTTGGTATGTACGCATAGATTTTAAGGATTTACCAGGATAGTTAGGTAAAGGACTTTCAGAGCCCATAGAATGATCTATAGAATCAAGACTAGTTAAAAAACGAGGTTTTATTTCTTTACCATTTGCATCTTTAAGATCATAATTTTGAACATAGTTAGCAAAAATTAATCTATTAGCCGTAACTTCTTGTGCTAATGCTTTTCTAGGAACGTTATCCCAAGGTCGTAATAGTTGATTACTTTTAACAACTTTATGTATTAATTCAGATGTTATTGTATAATTACCTTTATGCCCACCGCTACCAGATTTATTCCAATAATTTTCTCCTCCACCTTCAGCTGGATCATCTTTTTTATGACTACTTACAGTGTATATATTTGGTGAGTTTGATTCTTTATATAATATGTCTACCTGAACAACGTCTTTTGGTATATTTTTTGGAACCCAATTAACAATGTTTAAACTTCTTAATTTGTTTTGCATTCCAAGATTATAACCTTTTTTAGGTAAAAAATCAAATACTCCAGGGATAAAAGCTATTTCGGACCACGGTGCAAATACTGAATGCTCCCCGTCCGCGTACTTGTATCTATAAGAAAACTTTGGAAATTTAACCTCAAATATAGGTGGTGATTGTACAAGCTTTACTGTATACAAATCCTCGTCAGTAACACCACCTTGAGGAAAATTACCAGTTATACTCACGATTGTAGCTTCAACGTGTGATTCCTGCCAAAAACCTCCAGAACCAAGCGAACTACCGGCGGAAGGATAATATCCCCAGCCTTGTACATCATTAACAAAACCAGCGCATTGAGTAGGATCAGATACGGTTGCGTTTGTGTTGTAGCCAGCCGCAGTAGAATCCATACAACCTAAAATAGCAAACTCCCTTGCTTTAACTATTTGTACTCTAGCAGTAGCTCGTCTTAAACTACCAAAACTATCGGTGTATTCATGTTCTATTATAAGATGGTCGCCTGCTTTCCAATCCTCTTCAGTTCTAGAAACATCAATTGGAATGTTTATGTTATCACCTGCAGAAACTAACTCTTTATTTCTCTTGTAAAACATACTGATATCTTGCGAATCAAAAGCCGTACCGTCTTTGTTATAATCACCATTTGGATCTCCCCAGTAATCGCCTACATCAAAAAAACTTGGAGCACCCCCACTCAAAGGAATTCCAGCGAGAGAAGTGTGAGCGTAATTACTTGACTGATGCATTCTACTACCAAGAAAAGTCGAATGAGTAACAGCATCATCACCAATTGGATTTACGTCAGCTCTTGATCCTATATCACCACTAGGTAAAATTATTTCGTTTTCGTAAGCAAACATTTGCAACTGAGGAGCCATAGTAGGTCCTTTCCTAGCAACAGTCATGTGTTCTTCTAAAGCAAATGTATCTCTTGGTAACGTATCAAGTATATTACAGTCATCAACATAATAATCTCTATTGCTCACGCTAAGAACAGATGATCCATCCAAAGAAGTATAAAACGATAACGAATTATCAATAAATGATTCATGCCGAGTATTTCTCCAATTAGAACTAGTTGGACTAGTCCTAATATTAGCTGTTGTTCTAGGAGTATTAGATCTACTAGTTGGAGCATGACCATGTTGAGAGCGTGAATTGTTGCTAGGCATGTGTTATTGTTATTATTATTATTGTTATTACTAAGGAGTAAATTGTGTACAAGGTCCGCATTTCGCAAGGTCTCCACTCGGTTCATTTGCACCACTCCAATTAACGTTTCCATTTCCGCCATTAGTTCCAGGAGTTCCTAAAAGATATTGATGATCTCCACCAACAAAACTTGTGCTTTGTGTTGACGTGCAATACGCCTGGGCCATTGAGGATGGGGCATATTGTTGCAAACCACCGCTAGGTATAACCCGATCTGTTATTTGAATACTACTCCAAGCCCCAGTATTTCCACCTGCGAACCAACTGTTATAACTATGCGTGGCTGGTGTAGCATATCCATCCCACAAACCTCCATAACTAAAATACGGCGCATCAGAAGGACATCCAGGATGTGGATTGTTTGGACCAATAGCATTTCCAGCAGCGTCTTCACTGTTCGGTGGTTTCTTATAATCAAATTCACTATACGTAATTGTTTCGTAATTATTACCAACTGCTTTTTTAACCACCGCTTGATAACTAGGAAGTATAAGGTTTGTTGTGGAAACTTTGTTCGCACAGCATCCAGGATAGTAACATGGCCCGTCATTCTGGTTATAATTCCAAGCGCCTCTATCTTGACAATTTGTTACTGCTGGTGCGGCATTACAATTACTATTACATATATTGTGTATACCGGCTGCATTTGCTCCCATATCCGAAGGACCCCAAGTACCAGCAAAAGAGGTGTGGTTTGTTAGTGAATATGTTCCACTAGAAACTGTTCCATAAGCTGCAACACCACCCAAATTAGAAGTACAAGGAGGACCACTTGTTGTGTCGCAAGTTGAACTCCAGTCTCTACAGCCAGCAATTCCAGAGGTAGGGTTATTCATATCACTTTCACACCACGTTTGAGCGTCTCCATATATAGAAGGCGCACCCGCATCAGTATAACCACCAGTGCCATCCCCTGGGTCTACACAGCTTATTGATCCAGGAGTAATGGAGGTACCTGTGGCAGATGGAGCGGTAATCACACAATTATATGTTTTTGCACTACTACCACCACTACAAGGGCTATTAGCTATACAATCGCTTTGAGAAGTATATGCGCCACCTGCAACCTGAAAACAAGTATTGTTGGTAAGATCACAATCCCAACCCATTGTTGTTAATGGCGGTAGACATCCACTAATAAGACAAGCTGAGTAATTTGGGTATTGACCGTTACCATTTTGTGGATCAACACAATAACCGCTAATACAATCATAGGTTGCCGGTACTCTACAGTAATTCTGACAAGCAGGTAGAGATGTAAACATCCCAGTACCTGTGGTGTTAGAACTACAATTACCTTGACCATCACAATCCCATGTGGCTGCAATAGGATCACAAGCAGCTTCACAAGCAGTTAATCCTCCATTTGAAGCGTTATAAGTACCCGATCCATCTCCTGGATCAAAACAAGAACCAGCATTGCTACCATACAAATCACATTCCCAACTAGCAACATAAGGTTGGGCGCAATTTAGTTGACACAAGCTTTGACTACTAAAAGCACCGTTACCAGTGCCAGGATCATAACAAACGCCATTGCCCCCACAATCCCATGTAGGAGCTTGGCAGTGATATACACAATCAGCTTCGCTAGAAAATGAACCAGGATAACTAGCTGTACCCCCAAATATTTGAACACAACCCCAATAACTCTGAATGCATTCCCATGTTTCGTTATAAGTACAACTTCCATCATCAACACAATTAGAAGCCGTGCAATTAGTATTATTTGCTAAAGGATCTGTACATCCTACACATGAGGTATAATCACAAGTATTATCATCAATATTAACGCTATCACTGCAAGGTGTAGTTGAGTTTGGATTTACTATTGTAGCGCAATCATAGTTACATGCGTTAGCATCCGTACATCCTTCCACACCCTGACAACTTCCATCGTTAACTACAGCTAAAGGATTATAATTTATGTCATTTGGATCTGTACATCCTGATACTACATACTCACAACATTCGTTACTACCTGGACCATCACACGCATTTCCAACGGTGTTATCACAACCCATTAATGTATTATCACACGCACAATCTGCGTTTGCATCATAATTAATAGCGGCAGTGTCTGTACAACCATAATTAGGGACGTCAGCACAACACCCGGTAAGCGCTGGATTAGCAGTATCACAATCGGATTCGCTAGGATAATTAACTCTTTTTATGCTTGGCGATTCTACACAATCACAATCCTCAAATATCCAATACAAACAACTTCCATCATCAAAATCTGCACTTGAATCATAGTTAGATGCTGATTGTGACATACAACCCCCGTTACACCCATCATACATACAACTACCATCATCAACACAAGCATTTGGTTCAAAATTACAAGCTTCATTGCCGAAGACAGAAAGATTGCTTGTTGGATGCGATGTACTAGAACTAAGATAACCACAAACATGAAAAGGACTGTTTAATACATTTCCACTTGCATCTTCACATATAATTGTTCCTGAAGCACAATCCGCATTCATATTTGCCGCTTGCGTTTCATCAGTAGCGCAATAACCGTCATCCATACATCCTTCAATATAACAACAACTACCATCGTCAAAATTAGCATTTGGATCGTAGTTAGGGGCTTTTGCATCTGTACACCCACCAGCTTGATGAATACAACAAGAGTGATCTGGATTTTGACTAGGAAACGGATCGTTATTGCAATCATATTGTGCCGCGGGATTCCAATTTAAAGCCGTAACGTCCGTGCAACCAGCAGCGGTATAACATCCTGCTTCGTCTATAATTATGTCTTTTGGGTTTTCATCTTCTACGATTAAAAGTGTATGTTGATTAAAATCATCTATCTTCTTAATTCCTCTACCTACTGAAGCCCACTGACTACCATCACTTCCTTCTTTACTTCGTTCTATATTTATTTTTTTAGGTTCAGAATTATTATCTGTCCAAAAAATCATACCATCAACTATATTTATACCAGTTATGCTTTTAATATGAATTCCACCAACTACGTCTCCAAAATTTAAATTTCTATCACCATAAAAATTTATAAATTGTTGGGGAGTGTATGAGGGAATTGATCTATCTAAATAAATTTTTTTAGTAGCATAATCAACCCTTACAACAGTCGCGTCCACGTTTCCAAAATCAACTCTCATTCCCCATCTAATTTGGTTGATATTTTTATTCCAAAAACTTGTAAGCGTTATTATCGAAGATCTAGCTATTTGTCCTGTGCCTGCTCCTCCACCGCAACCATCCTCATACGTTTCTATTTTTGCTTTAACTTTAAATATATCAACAAATACAGCGTGTTCTTTTTCGTCCCAAGGATCACTTAGTTTTTTACTGGTATCAAACTCTATTATTCTATCCATCCAAACACCTTCATCTTCAGAGGCAGTGTGAACAAATCTATACAGCTTATTTGTTTGAGGATCTATAATCGCAGCAACATGATAGTTTTCTCCAAAGTAAACTCCATCTCCACTTTCATAACCACTGGTTGAAGTGGTGTATTCTCGGTGTTGAATAACATCAGTAACTTTAGTATTACCCAATATATTTTGAGCAGCACCAACATCAGAATCTTCCGAAGTAGCTACACTTATGTTTAAAGCCTCTCTATATAAACCGTTTTGAACAATTCTCTCATCGGTGTCTTTGTCCATCTTACCACCGGTGAAAGTACGTTTTAATTCTGCCATTTACTAATGTTTAATCCATTTTGATTTACCTCTAAATACTTGAGATATCTCTTCAATTTTAATATTCGATAATCTTATTTTTGCCTTCCTGGTTTCAGCGGCTTTTTCTCTTTTAAATCTAGCTATAGTTCCTTGATCAACATCAGTTCTTGCTTGGGCACACCCATAAGCTATCCACTTGTACGTTGCTTCTTCTGCAAATTTAGGAATTATTTGCTCATCTATAGTGCCATGTCCATCGCTAATATATTTTAATATAATAGTTCTTCCAGCTAACGCTGAACTAAAATGTATGTTTCCACGCAAATGATCTATAAAATAACTACCATTAATCTGTGCATGTTCTGGTTCTAAACCATATCTCTCTCCATCGTTGGTAAAATAATTACTATTGTCAGTTGCTGGGTTTAATGGATCCGTAAGCCCTACAGAAGTCCCTGATGCACCAGAATAATTGTTCCAAGTATTTGAAAAAAGAGTACAATCTTCACTAAACACTCCTTCTAATTGTGGAAATTCTATTTTTAATTCACTAAAACTTGGCGGTCTCAAAGTATAAGGACTCTTTATTCCATTTGGATCAATTATATTCCAAAATATACTTGCGTCACCACCATCTTCAAGTACTCCATTCTTATCAAAAATTTCCCAGCTAGCATCAAATGTGCTACCAGTCCACCCACCGCCTAATGGCAAACCAATATGCCACCATTGTTTTCCATCTTCTCCATCCATTCTATCAGCTATACGCCAACTAACAGGTTCACCACACGAAAAACTACTTGCTCCATAATGCTTATTTGCACATTCACAATAATCATCTATAAGATCTGCAACATAATAATATATATCCTCTATTTTACTAAACGTTATCGCTGGATCTCCATCAACAACATCTCCAGCGGGAATGGTAAGCGGGAATTGTATATTGCCTTGTACGAACTCTTGGTTTAACTTAGCCCCATGCTGCCCTATGCTAAATCCAAGCCAAGCTTTCATTCTCTCTGGATCACATTCTTCTAATGATGAATCTACACATGTTTGCTGGTGTTTAATAACGCCATTTTCCATATCGTAACTACACGTACTTGTTTGGTTTACCGCGAATGGATGACTAGTGTGACGCGTTGGATATAATATATGCTCAATACCTTGTGAATCTACAGATGTTAATTTTACATTATTAACATAATCGTGGGGAAGTGGCATTTTAAGCGAAGGACATACTTCTATTTCTTGCGATTTTACAGATTTTAAAGTATCATAAGATAGTTCTTGTAAAGCTCTATGAGCGTGAAAATTAACATCACCTCTTAAAACATTAACTAATATTTTATTTTCACCTACATAAGT
>Ga0098060_1000818_pt1 | contig 13242 bp, 23 predicted proteins | sample 21_taG_FD_77063 | JGI IMG/M metagenome (GOLD analysis project Ga0098060, IMG submission 77063) | Marine viral communities from the Subarctic Pacific Ocean - 21_ETSP_OMZ_AT15319 metaG | ecosystem: Environmental > Aquatic > Marine > Oceanic | place: Pacific Ocean | collected 2015-01-19 | reverse complement strand
ATGAAAAGCATATGCATGATTCATTAAGTCCAATAGAAATGTCATCAATTTAATAATATGGATAGATATGCAGAGGCAGTCCAGAATCCTACTGGATGCCAGATCCAATTTCTAGATACGACTGGCAAACAAAGTTGCTATGTCTCTGCATAGCTTAAAAGGAGAAAATATGAAACACGCAAGCAAAAGTCAAATAGTAGAAGAACTTATTGAGACTTATAAACTAACCATTCCAAGAGTCAAAGGAGTTCTTGAAGATGAACGCTTTTACGAAGGATACCTTGAAGCTTTAGAATGGGTTTTAGGATTTATTCCTCCAAACGAAAGAGAAGAGGAAGAAGAATGAAACTAACAGGAGAGCAACTAAAAGGATATGCAAAAATGAGGAAAGCACAAGCACCAGATACTAGACCAGCTCTAGCATTTGACACACAACAAGAAGTATACATGATTAAACAGGCACTTAATGATTATAAGAATCAAGTAAGTGCATTTCATCAAGAAAACATTGATCAAATGATAGACCATGTTGATCAAGTAATAGAAATGTTTGAACACAAGGAGAATTAAATGTTAAAAGACAAACAGCAATACAACACAGTTAGGTTTACGCCTAAAGCACTAATTACATTTTATCAAAAGCTAGTTGACAAAGGCACTATATCAAAGAATGGTGCTGGAGCAGAAAGACTAGCATATTTCAAGTCACTAACACTATAGGAGCAGTTATGACAAAGAAACAAATTAAGCAGATCTTCAAAGATCATGGCTTACGATTAGGAGCAGGGACAATAGATCTCATACAGGAAGAACTATTCTGCTTAGTAAAAAGACAAGCTAAACGTTCTAAGGAAGGTTTAGGTACTTACAAAACATTAACACCACAGCTATTTCATATAGCTATGGGAAGGACAGAAATATAATGCCAGCAAACGTAGACAGTATGATGTATGTAGGAGAAACACCTTGGCACAAAGAAGGTGTTAAATTAGATAACCCTCCTACTATTGAAGAGGCAATTGTAAAAGCAGGACTAGATTGGACTGTTGTAAAATTGTCTACCTTCTCCCCCAACTTAGACAATGACGAAGAGTATTTTGGTAATCATGCATCCATGAATACAGGACATTTCCATACATGGAGAGTAGATCATCCTAAAACGGATGCTTTAGGAAGCAATCTGCAGATAAATGGGGACTTTGTCAATAAGAGAAGAAGATTTACACCTTTAGGATCTGTATCCTCTAGATACGGAATCTTGCAGAATCGAGAAGCATTTGAACCATTTCAAGTTCTTCTAGATAAAGGGTACACCTTAGAAACAGCAGGTGCACTCGATGGAGGTAAGAAAGTTTGGATACTTGCTAAAGCACCAAAAGGAGCAATGGTAGGAGATGACAAAATTGATAAGTATGTATTGTTTTATACTTCTCATGATGCGTCAGCAGGTAGTCAGTTTAGACCTACGCCTATGCGATGTGTATGTCAAAATACAATTGACATAGCAATTAGCTCTAACAAAGAAAATTCATATCAGTTAAAACACACTTCTAACATCAAACAACGAGTTAACCAGTTGACAGATAAACTAATCGCAATGGATGGAAACGTTAGAAAAGCAATTGATGATATGAATAGGATGACAGAAGTAGCAATGACACGAGAGGCTTTAGATGTATATCTAGAGTCAGTAGTGCCATTCTTAGTCACACGTCATAAAAAAAGTAATCCAGAGCAAGGAATTATCGTACGAAACAATGCGAAGAAGGTATATGAGAAAATGGTAGAAAACTTTTATTATGGACGTGGTAACAATGGAAAAACGCTATGGGATGCCTATAACGCAGTAACAGAGTACTATACGCACCGAACGTATAGTACAAACTGGGTTAAAGCTACTCAGTTTGCTAAACCCTACAACTACAAAGTACAAGCTCTAGAAGTTGCTAAAAGGTTTATCAACCATAGCAGATCTGTTGCTACAGCCCCAACAGGCTTAGGCTAAGATATGCTCCTCAAAAAGAGAGTCAAGGATTCAAGTGTTGCCTTGGCTCTCTTTACCTCTAGTAATTAACACTAATAACAAGATGATTGGAGTCACTTATGAATCAGTTCTACGGAACATTACGTGGAGAAGAGTATAGGAAATTTGTAGAAAGTAAAGGTAACGGATCTTTCTCAGCAGATTACTTATCTTGGGCAGTCGTTCACGATTTCCTCAAGAAATCTTTTCAATACGTAACCTACAAAGTACATGAATATTCCATACAAACCAGTAATGGGAGTACGCTAACAGTACCTTATATGCTTTTACCTAACGGAACAGCAATGGTCAAAGTTACGCTAAACCTTACTGATGATAATGGAGATACTCATAACCATGAAGAATGTCTAGCAATTAGAGACTTTAAAATGAAGTCAGCTATGAACCCAGACTCAGCTCAAATAGAAAACACCATAAGACGTTGCATTGCTAAAGCAGGCAGTATGCTTACTGGTTTTGGTATTGAGCTATGGTTTGGAGAAGACATTAAAGACCTAGACTATCATCCTACTATTCCCAACTTTAAAGAATTAGAAGGGAATACGAATGGAGAAGTCAAAACCGTACCTCAACACATACTAGATATAAAAACATTATCTCGTGCAATTGAGTTTAAAGGTTCAGGTCTACAAGCTAAGATCATTAAATGGATTGAAGAAAAGAATCCATCTAAAGATGAAGTAATGGAAAAGTATATCAAGATGAAAGATCAACAGATTGGTATTCAAAACGCTAAGAAAAAGGAGTCTAAATAATGGCTGGATTTGTAAAAACAGGCACAGTTAAAGGTATAACCTTAACCTATGACGATAAACTCAAGTATCATTCAAGGATATCTGATGTTTTATTAGTAGTGAAGTACACTACAGAACAAGGTCTTAAAAATGGAATAGAAGAAGAAACCCTAAATATCTTTGGAAGCTTTAATAAAGACAAAGGTAATTGGGGAGGTGCACTAAAAGTTAAAATGTTCTTTGAGGCAGTAGGCATTAAAAATCCTGAATATAGTGCAGACTATTCATTACCAGAAGAATGGCTTGATAAAGCTATAGGACAAGACTTTCTTGTATTGTCCTACCCTTCTAAGAATCTAAAAGACAATGGTAAGCCTTGGTGGAATACCTTTATGGAAGTCATGCATCCTTCAAGAGGCATGGACAGACTAAAGGAACGCTTTCAAAAGCAAATCAACGAAGGCTGGGTAAGGGACTATGGAGAATCTGATCCATTAAATGGAGCAAGAACTTCTCCTTCTACCCCACCTCAAGATGAGCAAGTTAAGCCAACACCAGAGTTAGATCTCGCAGGTCTAGGCTTATAATGACTATCTCAGGAGTTATCAAAAAATGGCTTCTGAATAGGCTCGCTATGGGGAATAATCGTGTCAATTCTATTGACATCGAAACCTCATTGGTACACTATGCTAAAGAGTACTGGGACGTTATGTCAACTCCCAGTACTTGGAGCAGAGGTTGGAGAGACTTCAGGAGATTAGAAGAATATAGAGATATTGATATTGTCAGTATCTCTGAACAAAAAACTAAGAAAAGGTATAAAACATGGCTGATAGAGACTGGATAGTAGAATACGCTACTGGATCAGTTGCTAACAGGCATCAACTTTGCAATGTCAAAGAATGGCCTTCCATATTGCAATCTAAGATCTCAACTAAACAAGAGATCTTTAGGTCTATGTTCTTATATGATGAATCTATTAAAGACCACGTACTGGAAACAGGTAGCGTAAGTCAATTTAATGGAGAAAGATATATAGATAATATTATTCTAGACGTAGATCCTCAAGGAAATGCACAATGGAAAGGAGACGAAGCCAGAGAAACAGTATTAAAACTTATTGATGACATGAATGGTAAAGGCATTGGTAATGAAATAATACAAGTATGGTTTTCTGGTCGTGGATTTCATGTACATATACCTAACGTATATGCATTTGAACCAACACCAAGCCTTGACAGAAGAGTAAGAGCAAGTATAGCCAGAGACTTTGGCAAATATGTTGATCTTATTTACGATGCAACAAGACTAATTAGAGCAGGTTATTCTGTAAATAGAAAAACTGGACTCTACAAAGTACCCCTCAAAATTGAAGAAGTAGCTAATTCTACTTATGATGAAATAAAGTTCTTAGCAAGAGAAATCAGAACTGATTATAATCATAAACCTTTCGATTTTGATGGAGAAATACTCAAACCTGCTGATATGAGCAGAGCTAATGCACCTGAAATACGAAAGATCTTTAAAGGTAACAAAGGACAAACATCTAGATTTGTAACATGTGGACAACACATATACAATGATGGTGAAGTCAAAGGTAAAAGACACCACAACCTTTTAAGATTAGTCAGTATTGCTATAAGGCATTATGGTTACGATACCCCAGCAGTACATGGTATTGTAAAAGCTTATATGGAGAAGTTTGAGAATCCATTACCCAAAACAGAAGTAAGCAGAATTGTAGAAGATGCCTATAAAGCAGGTGGATATGCTTACCAATGTTCAGACGAAGTATTATCTAAATACTGCGATCCTAAATGCCATTTGTATAAATGGAGAAATCTAGAAGAGACATCTGATGTATTAGATGCAGAAGATATGATCAATCTGTTAGCAGACTATGCAAACATAGACTTCACAGATAAATCATTCGACTTAAAAGACGTCTTTCCATTTATGCCACAGAAATACATTTTCAAGGCAGGTGATCTAGCAATATTAACAGGTAATACCAAACTAGGGAAAACAGCTTTCCTTCAGTACATAGTATCATGCATTCCAAGTGTTAAGGCATTGTATATGTCATTAGAAGTCGAGGACAGAACGATTATCAGAAGATTTGCACAGCAAGTCACTCTGAAAAGTAAAGACGAAATCATGAGCCTAATGAAAACAAGAGATCCCTTAACTACGGAGCTTATTAAAGATAAGATGAAACACATCAAGATTCTTACAGACTCACCAGATATCACAAAATATCATGAGCTGATACAAGAACATAAACCTAAGATCCTTATAATAGATACTGTAGACATGGTTCCAGCCAAGTTTGCAAGTAGAGATGAATTCGATAAGCAAGAATACATTTATAAGACTCTTAAGAATATCGCTATTAAAGAAGATATAATAGTGTTTGGTGTAGTTCATATATCTAAGAAAGCACATTATGCTATGAAAGAAGGAGACTCAATGGATGTGCACATGAGTAAAGGCTCAAGTGCAATTGGTCAGAAAGCAGACAAAGTTATTGCCATTGAACCAGTTGGAGACAACTATGAAGAATCTAAGAAACGACGTATAAGAACACTAGCATCAAGAGATGAAAGTGGATTTACTATCGTTTGTGATTTTGACTGGAACACCTTCACTTTCAATAAGCGTAGCAATTAATCAAAGAGACGTGGCTCTCTTTATTGAGGGCCACCTCTCACCACATACTAGGAGGCAACGATGGGTATAGTAGAAATATACATTAAGGACAACAAAGTGCAGAAAATAGAAGGACACAACGCTATGGTGTATGTGTACGATGATGATGTGGAGCATCCTATTCAAATGCACTTTAAAAAACAAGGAGCAAATTATGAAGATTATAAGAATAATGGATCTGATAACTATGAAATTGATTTCAACGAAGAAGAACAATAGCACTATTACAAAAGGTTATACAATTATCATACTTAACATATTCAGTATAGCAATACTACAAGAGCAATCCAGACGTAATGGTTTAGCATTTCACATATGCTTTTTACCCTTACAGCTCTTTATAGGATTTAACATTTCAAATAGGTGGATACTATGAAAAAACAAAAAGCAAATATTGAGTCATCAATGACTCAAAACTTAATCAGTTTATTGAGTGATCTTGAAAATTGTGATCGTCAAAGAATGAGCAGTAGTGGCAAACATTATCTAGATGAAATCTGGAAACTACTAGGTCTACCTGCATACGATGACATGATCAAGATGAGTGAAAAACTAGATACTATGGACAAAGAAGAACTTGAACATATAGAACAATCTGTTCCTGTTGAACCAGAAGATCTTCCTTTCCAACCACATCCAATTCCAAACACAGGAGATAAATAATGAAGGATTGGGACAATATACCTTGGAGAGAAAGACAAGCTATTCTTTGGGGAAATACAACAGAAGAATTGTATAACAATTTTATCGAAAGGATGAAAAAAAATGAGTGGAAAAGCACCAAAACAGAAAGGAAATAGAATTGAACGAGAATGTGTCAATTTAGCTAAAGGCTATGGATTTGAATCCAAACGTGCTTGGGGATCTGATGGCAGATCACTAGGCTGGCATGAAGAAGTAGACATGATTATAGAAATGCCTTGGCAAAAAAAGGCACTAGAGTCAGGATTTACAACAAATGCTGAACCTTATAAGTTTCAAGTTAAAGGTCGTAAGAAAATTGGAGAGCTATACAAACCATGTGAGCATGTGTATGGACAAATTCTCAAAGAAGATCGTAAAGAAGCGTTAGTGACGATACGATATCAAGATTTACTGGACTTATTCAAAATGATAAGTGGGTAAACCTCTTTTCAAAGATGGAAATAAAAAACCATTAGTAGTATATGGAAAGAGTGACAAATGCTAAGTTGTGCTTTTGGTTGGCCCTTAAAGCACAATGGGAAAATAAAAAGGGGATGATTTCTCGTCCCCTTTTTAAAGTACATAAAGTAAACAGTAGATGATTGGAGTCACTAAGGTTTATATATACGTACTCGAATTGAAACTTACAGCACTTTATTCATGTTGTTCAATATTTTTTAACAAAAACGTGTAATAAAGCAACGCTAAACTATACTTAATTAAAGGTTTATATGACAAAAGAAGAACTAGAGCAATTAAAGCGTATCCCAAAAGAAGATATATTGTGGCGTGTACTAGAACATCTGGAAAAGATCGTAACTACAAGAGCAGATAGTGGCACACTAAAGAATATAGCAATGGATGGGATAAGAGACATAGTTCGTATTGCAGGTACGCAGTACGATGAACAACTTAAGTAAATCGAAGCAGGAAACAGTAGAGTCCAACCCCTCGACCTTTCCTGCTGACGTTTAAGGAGCAAACATGATTAATCTAAAAGATTACAGGCAAGGAGTAATTGGTCTTACTCAAAAAGAAGTAGCCAATCTTTGCAAGGTAAGTGTAAAAACTATTGAAAGATGGGAATCTAGCAAATATCAACATAATCCAAATAAAATAGGATTAAGTAGGTTAGCAAAGCTATACAGAATCCCCTTAACTCAACTTAAAAATACAATTAAAGGAATAACTATGGATTATATAGAAGTACATACAAAAGTAACAAAACTAGACCACGTTATTGATGAGTTAACTGCATTAAAAGATGATCTATATCGTTCATCTCAAAGAAATGAAGACAGAATAGATTGGCTTATAGAGCAATGCTTAAAAGCTAAATACGATATAAAGGAAGAAGAATAATGTACACAAGTCAATGCTGTGGTGCATTACCACTATATGATATAAATGAGTTTGAAGGCGAATGGTATGGATTATGTGGTGATTGTGCTGAACATACAGATTTTAACTATAAGGAGGAAGAATAATGCAATTCATAGCACTACATAAAGATGGACATGCAACAAGCATAGCCAATTGTGATGATCAACTAGAAGCAATAGAAGTTATGGCACAAGGAGGCGTAACTGAAGATGCAATAGCTTATATAGCTAACGCAGAAGAATGGATGGGAATTGTGCAAGCAATTATAGAATTCAAAATGAGTGAAGATAAATACCTTGCTGGTATCTCAAAAGAAACACAAAACCAAATCATGAACTAAGGAGCAATAATATGCAAAAATATAAAGATGAAGCAGGTTGGACTATAGTAGATGAAACAGTAAAACCTAATAATCTAAAACATATAGATACAGATCCATATTCAGTAACTACACGTAAAAATGGATGTGAAATATGGGTAACTAACGATAACTGGAATCTCTTTATTGGCGAATGTTATAAAGATACAAAAGCTACAACTATAGCTGATGTAATGAGAAAAGCACAAGTTATATGCAATGCACTTAATGAAGAGCAAATGGAGCAAATGTAATGGATATACTGTCAAAATACGTAAGTAATAAGTTTTTAGAATGGTTAAATAATTGTCCTTATCTGTGGCATTTAGATTCATCAGATGACAATTGTTTAAAATATACATTTATAATTGAAAAGCCAGAGGAAGATTATGACAGCTAAAGAATACGAACAGTTTAGAGATCACTTCTTACATCTGACTTTAAAACTATCAGATGAAAAGAGAATCGAGTATACGGAAGGAAATCAAAACACTAACGTATTATGGAACTTTGAAAGCATAGGTGATAAGCTTGGCTTACAGCCTATGCAAGTTCTATCTGTATACTTAAATAAACACTTATCTAGTCTTCAAAGCTATTTCAAGGATGGACAAGAACATTCTACAGAAAGCATTGAAGGGCGTGTAAGTGACATCATCAACTATCTTTTGCTTTTTTTAGCAATGAAAGCAACGTATGAAGCAAAGAATAAAAAAGGAGAATAATAATGTGGGAATTTTATTGGCAAGCTCTAATAGAGCATAGACATGATATAATGATACCTATACTTATAGTATACTTAATTATAGACAAGTTTGTAGACAGATGGTTCTGGATCAACTGGTTTAAAAAGGAGTTTAAATCATGAGTATGGTAACCTTTATTGACCACCCTACTTGGTTGGTAAGCTTAGAAATAATTGCTAGATGTATATTGTATACAGGCATAGGATTTAGCTTAATCATACACTTCGGCTTAAGAGGCGTAGAGTATGTAAAGAACGTATAGATAAAGTCTTGGAGGGTAAGACAATAGTAGCTACTTATTTATCTATGGAGTGTAAAGTCCTTTATATCAGTAACAAGTAATGGAGCGTAGTTTCTTTCTGTTTGGGATATCTTACTATGCCCCAATAGCTTGGCTACTTGATATATAGGCATACCATCTTTAATTAAGTTAAGTCCAAAAGTTCTACGTAGGTCTTGAAATCTACCATTAGGTATTTTGAGCCTACGTAGTTCTTTTTTAAAATGCTTACTCACGTATTCTAACTTATATTGCCAAGGGGTGTCTGCCTCTTGGTATATTTTTTTTGCTTGATGGTTTATCTTAACAAGCCTCTTCCCTGTCTTGCCTGTCATCTCTACATAGTTATTCTGCATGCTCTCATAATTAATATTTAACAACTCTCCCCTTCTTGCACCTGTGCAATATGCAAAGTTCACAAATAATCTAAACTGAGTATCTTCTACGTTACTTAAGATATAAGAGATCTCCTTATTACTGAACACTCTTGAACGAGCCTCTGTCATTAGATTACCAGTATAGAGATTTTTATTTGTCTCAATACCACGATCTAATCCCCACTTGATGCATGTGTTCACTCTGCTTTTGCACGTATTAACAGTACTAAGACTTCCTTTAGGTAGGCCACGCTTTATATATAACATTAATGTATTGGTATTTGTTTTACGTGTAGCCTCTGTCCATTCATGTGGACTAGAGAGATATTCAAACACTAGCTTAACAAATGGAAGATACCTTCTTCCAGTATCTGGATTATACCAACGAGATAAGGCTTTAAATTCTAAGTCATCTTTAATTCGATTAGCTACTCTAATTATCTTAGTACCTGTAGGTACTTGAATAACTTTACCACGAATCATCTTACGATAATATATATTACCACTTGATGCTATATATAGGTTCTTTTTAAGGGACTTTTTGTATGCCATTTAGATGCCTCCATGATCATGTAAAGGGTTTCTCCTCTAAGAAGTTACCTTATACAAGCACGTTGGCAACGTGATGCTCTACCAGCTGAGCTACTCTCGCAAAAGTAAACTTCCAGTACTAGAATCTACGAATAAATTGTATGCCATTTAGCTACTAACTTCCAAGCATGTCATCAATCACTTCAGATTGATCAGCTCTTCGTTTAGCTCTTTCGATTCTAGATCGTATTTGATTATAGGGGAATCTTACTAATATTTCAGGTGCTCTTTCAAGTCCTCTTCCAACTCTATCGTCAGTTAATTGCTTTGCTTGACGAGCCATACGTCCAAAAGGAAACAATGTATAGGCTGTATAGCCACTAAATTGTTCCCAGTCTCCAGTTAATATCTGCCCCATTGCCTCAGGAACACGTGCAATAGGTGGCTTTAATAAGTTAACTGGCCCTAGCTTACTACCATAGAAAGCCATATCTCTTTCTTTCTTATCTCCATACATCCAATCTGCTAAAGATTGAATCCAATCATAAGGTGGTGCAAGTGAAGTATCAAAGATACTAAACATAAACGCTCCACCTAACGCCATCATAAACATATCTGTTAAGAATAAGTCTTTAGCTCTTTTATATTCTTCTGAGCCTTCTTTAAAACCATACAACTTAGCCTGTTTATAGAATTCTCGTCTTGTGCGTATAGAATTCCACGCAAATAACTTAAACCTAGTAAGTACCTTACCTACTGCAGTTCTCATAAACATAGGCCTAAAACTATTTTGGTATAAGAACTGAGTACCTTCAATCCCTTTCATAGCTTGTTCGTGAACAAAAGAATCACGTAAAGATAGTTCCCTAGCTTGTGGCCCAAACTTCTCTATAGCTTGCATAGCATGTGCCATATATGAATTCACACGATTCACTTTCTCAGAATGCCTCATAAAAAAGGAACCATATTTTAGCATAACATCTTTAACGCCATACCTACTAGCAACCTCTACTGGACTCTCTTCCCTTACTCCCCTCTTTTCTCTCATTGCCCTAGATAGGTCACGCTTAAAGTTTTTAAAATTTATACCTGCTTTTTTTAAGTTTAGCTTTAGCCCTTCGTTATATTCAAATTCATGTTGAATAAAATTATCAATAATACCCTGCTCTTCAAGCCATTTAGTCAACTGCTTTCTATTCCTAACAGTTTTACCATCCAATGTTTTAATAACTTCTTTACCATTCTCAGTTAACAGTCTATCATAGACTTTTTTCTTACTGAAAATGTTCATAAAATTTCTTGTACCAGAACTAGCTCCAGTCATTATATTACCACTAACTATATTGGTAGCATATGTGGCTGTATTTGCTAGTAAAGTCATCAGTTCATATTGAGCTTCCATTCGTCCAAATTCGTGGATTTTACGACTAAAATACTCCTTCCTAGCACTAGGATTATCTGGTGCATTATTCATGAATCCCTTTACAAATGGTACTTTAGTAAATCGCTTACTTTGCCACATTCTTTCAAATAAACCAACCATGTTTTGATCTGAGGTCATCCAGAATAAATTACGCTTAGACTTTAAATGTAATGGATCAATCCCACGTGATATTTCAGACATTATTTGTTCTGGGAAATATGTTTGATGCCCTAGTACTGTTTGTAAATGCAACTTAATATAATCAGCCCATACATCTACATAGTTTTTATATCTTCTATTTTTTAAAGGTACAGACACCTCTGCTTTACTATCATCGTTTCTACGTGACTGCCTTCTGTCTATTTTATATAAATCTTCAAAATGTTTAAGTTCTTTTTCAGGAGTCTTGCGATCTTTAAAAGTAGCTTTCATTTTTTGTATCTGCCTATCGCCATGTATAGCAGATAATGCCTTATAATAGCCACCAATTACTTTATCAATGTAGTCATTATATATAGCCTTAGACTTATCGTATCCTTGAAGATTGGCTGTACGTCCTTCAAGTGGCCCTATTCTTAATTTCATTCCTAATTTACTTAACTGCTTATCAAGTACTGAGTCATCTATCTTTTCCCCAATATCCATTATATCTTTTGCAGTTAACATCTCAGAAGAAAAGTTTCCTAAGTTTTCCATGTGCTGTATAAATTTATTCTTAGCATGCGTAGCAAGCTTTTTTGAATGTGATTCACTATGATTAGCACTTCTTGCTTTCTCATACACTTCTTTATATTTAGCATCACTAGCTACAGCAATAGAATCAGCAAATGCTTTGCGTGCACCTTCTGTTTTATTAAAGTTCATATGAGGCATATACTCTGCAGGATCCATAAAGCCTATTCCTTTATATGGATTCTTAGCTCTATGCTCTAATATTTTAGATTTATAGTTCTTTCCTAACTTTGTAAATGCATCCATTTCATATAAATATCTTTTAGCACCATCTACGCCAACTAGTTTCCTAATAGTATCAACTGGATCTTTATCTAAATTAACTTCAACAACTTTTCTAAAAAACTTTTCAAAGTTAAATGTACCATCCTTCTTCCAATGCATATATTGATTAAGGTTGCCTTTTGTATCTTTATAAAAGCTTGAAAAATCCTTGTCAAGCTTCCAATCTCCTTTGTCATTGGCATACTTTTCTCCCTTTGCATTTTTAGCATAGATATAATTATCACCTAAAGACTTAAAGAATTTTGTAGTGACTATATCCAGAGCTTCTGCTTCTTTACTTAGTACCCCACTCTTATTATTCTCCCTCCATTCAAATAGCTCTTTGACAACTTTATCTGGATCTTTTAATCCATTAAGGTATTCAAACAACTTAGATTCTCTAGTTTTAAGTTTGACAGTATCAATATCTATCCCTCTATCTTTTACGTTTTTAGTATAGTTAGAGATCGCTCCAACTGGAGACATAAAATCAAATACCTTTACCTTCTCACCTGTAGTGGGATTAGTAAAAGTATATTTATAAAAAGCTTTTGCTATTCCTTTAGATATTAAATGTTGATCTACATGCCTTGGATCATGATGAAAGAATTTCATAGTAAATGCAAGGTCACTAGGATCACCAGAGCGTTTAAAGAATTCGTTCATTGCATACACGTCTTGCATCCTAAAATCTTTTAAAGATCTTGGGACTTGATTGCCAAAACTTGAACTCCACCATGAAAAGAATTCTGAAAAATTATCTTTCAATGCAGGGTTCTCGTTTCGTATTTCTTTAAATCGCTCAATAGCTTTCTGGTCTTTACCACTTACAGCCATTAAATCAATCCATTGTGTGCCTTCCTTAGGAGTATTTTTATCTCTCTGTTTAGGCATATGAGATAAAGCTTGTCTGATAAACTCTACAGTTTTCATATCTTTTAGCTCAAGCTTTTTTGCTTTAATGTCTTTAATAATGT
>Ga0098060_1000816_pt1 | contig 13261 bp, 22 predicted proteins | sample 21_taG_FD_77063 | JGI IMG/M metagenome (GOLD analysis project Ga0098060, IMG submission 77063) | Marine viral communities from the Subarctic Pacific Ocean - 21_ETSP_OMZ_AT15319 metaG | ecosystem: Environmental > Aquatic > Marine > Oceanic | place: Pacific Ocean | collected 2015-01-19 | reverse complement strand
GACATTAGATCGTCCTCCACAGGGACACCAGCGTCCTCTAAGACAGAGCAAAGTGGGTCACGAGCGTCTGCCCTAACCCTCCGAATATATTGATCGCTATACCGAGGATGGATACCACTAGCACTATCGACCAACTGACTAACAGTACCACTAGGCTTAATCGCAGTAATTGCTGTAGAAGGGTTGATACCCAGCTTCTTAGCCCATTGTTCATTAGTAACAATAGCCTCATTACGCATCTCCGTTAACCACTTCTTGAGTTTTGCTTTGTCTTTACGCCCAGACAACATTGGGTGATCCATGATACCTGTCAGTGACACACCTAACAGAGCCTCTTCCTCTGTGTTTAATCTCCAGATTTTTCGGAGGTATCTGAAGTCTGTGAGGGTAGCCTGTAGAGTTCCAAGGATAGTCGCAACGCGTACTTTTCGTTTGAGACTAGCGAGCGTATCGGATGACCTGACCACAACTTCTGACAGATTACAGAATTGGTAGGGTCTGAGGATGATTTCACTACATGGATTAGTTCCAAAATCATAGGTAGCATCTCTTCGCTCGTTGAGTGCAGCTTGCTTTTGACTTGCCACTCTACTAAAGACACCTCGTTCACCAGATCGTGATTCATATAAGCTAGTCCATTCGTTTAGGAACGCCTCAAAGTCAGGCTTCTCTGTGTAACAGGCTGAGTTGTTAGACAGCCCACGTTGAGGGTTATCTACCCACCATTGTCCTGACTTGGCTCGTCTGATTCTATCGTCTGTGAGGTTAGAGAGACTGATGAGAGCACTTCTCCTGACCCCTCCAACGACGACGATTTGAGCAATCTTACAGCAAAGATCGTGGCATTCAAGGGAGCTAAGCTTTCGACCAGCAGATCCTTGAAAGAGTTCAATTGTGAACTTGAATAGATCGACGAGTGGTTCAGGGCCACTTGCACGACCTCCGAAAGTCTTGAGCGTGGAGCCTGCAGGTCGTACTCCGCTAACGTCCCATCGGGGAACTTGACCCGAATACAACAATGATACCAACTCCCTAAACGATTTCGCCCATCCGATCTTCGAATCGTCAACATTAATAACTGTGTCGGTTGCATGGAATGTCTCCGCTACGTCTGGTAGTTTAGCTATGTACTGACGCTCAACGCTGAAGCCTACGCCTGTACCGCACATGAGGACGTACATCATCTCATCGAATGCTTTAGGGTGGTCTATGGGTAGGTAGCTACAGTTAAACCCTGCTACGTTGTCACGCGTCAGTGCTTCTCCTGCTGTCATCAAGGCCCGCATAGAAGGCATGACATCCAGCTTACTGATAGCGTCAAAGATTTCTGTTGTATCAAAGTCGTTGAGGTGTCCTTTGTCTACCCAATAGTTAATATAACGATTGACTGTTTCTTCCCATGTCTCTCGTCGTTGTTCTTCTGGCAGGTATCGTGCGTAGCGTGACTTGTGTATGTACTGTTGATATGCGTCCATTAAGTTATCCCTAAAGTTTCGTGTACTATTGCGGCCTGTGCCAATCCAAGAAGTAAGTATACACCATCTGGGTATTGCTCTGTAGCGGTGACTTCAAATACTTCTCCGTCTTCGTACATGATAACAACACACTTAACTGGTCTTTCTTCTTCCTCATACTCAGAGCTTCTTATAGCTAGGGCTGCAAGAAACTCAGATGTCTTAATGCTTGTGTCTTCTTTCTTTCCAAACTTACCTTCTACTATCTTCACTGTGTCTCTCGCTGTATTAGCATCTCAATGTAGTGAATAGCTTTACGTAAGTCCTCTACTCCGTTCTTGTCCTTCCAGCGAGTAATGTATTTGACTGCGTTGGCCTCGCACCAATCCAGATTGTTCGCAAGAATAAAATCAACTGGTTGTATCTCGTACCTGTTGTAATGGTCGCCACCTACCTGACGTTTGATAGCTGTGTCGTTAGGGTGGTATAGCTTGCCATAGGCTGTCTTGCTGGCTGTGTTCCATTCTTCTGGTGTTTCATCGTTAAGACTCATGCCTTTCCTCCAAATCAAACTTCCAACTGTTAGTGTTTACTTTGTCAGAGAAGCGTTCGACTAGCTCTTCTGATGTTATCTCTAAGGCTTCCATGATTGTTATCTCATCGTACCTTGAGGCCACACGTTCTAGTATCTCATCAAGAGTTAGCACCGTACTTCCTCCGCAGGTAAGACATAGACACAGGCATCTCATCAAACGTGCCGTTGTCTACCTCGTTGAATACCCACAGCCCAGACCATGATCCGTTAGTTTGTGGGTTAAGATACTCCTCGTCATGCTGATAGTATATACCTGCAAACAAGGATGTCATTCGTTGTCCTGCTGCGTTTCTGTCAAAGGCTATGTCTCTGTCTTGTACGTGTCCCATGACGCATGACATATGTTTCTTTTGGAGCAGTAGCTTTGCATTAGTGACTGGTCTACCCATAACACCACTAGTAAAAAAGTGACAGTAAGCGATACCATTTACGATAACAGGTTGAAGGTAAGGATATACTTCCCAGCCTCTGAGATTAAGATCCTCATAACTCATTAGCCCTTCTAACTTGGCATCGTTTTCTACAGCACGTTCTACTCTGTGTTCGTGGTTACCAAGGGTAAAGATGAGGCGAGGCTTCCATACCTTCTTCTTCATCCTACGCATACGAGACTGCTCTGATCTAATGCAGTCCATGAACACCTGCATAGCCTCGTTACCAGCCTCTACGTCAGCAGAGTAACGTCTACCTTCAAAAGACTTCTTACCTACATCGTATGAGGATAACGAGGGAAAGTCCCAATGATCCCCTAGATGTATGATGGTGTCAGGTTTAACTGCCGCTGCGTAACGTCCTGCCCAAATCATATGGTCAATAGGATGATCTGGTTTTATTTGTGTATCAGGTATTACTAGGTGTCTCATCCTTTCCATCCTCTAGGTATCGTGTCAAGAGTGTGCCAACGGAATCCATGCTTGTCTGCCCACTCTTCCATTGTGTAGCGTGTACCGTCTTTTCTTCTTCGTGATCCCGGCATTGGGGTGTTGGCTCGTTGGAAGAGAAATACCAACTCCTCCGTTGGGCTAAAGCCTTGCGCGATGATGACATACTTACGTGCCTCCTCTGATGTACGGAACCTACCCTTAGCTTCTATGTACACGGTCTTGCTTTGTGTAGTGTAAACAAAGTCAGGCTCGTAGTGCTTAGGAACAATATAAAAGATACGCTGTTCTGGGTGGTACTCACAGCCCTGCATAATCTCATGGGCTGCTTTCTCAAACTTGGAATCATATTTCACTAGGCTTCTCGTACTTATCATCAGGTGAACGTAACAGGTACAGAAGTTGTAAGCTTTCTAGTAGCCTGTCCTCATCCAGTTCATTGTCCCAATAGTGAGTAAGACAAGTACTGTAACACTCCCACTCTGTTGTACATGGGTCAATGATCTTGTCAGCTTTCTTAGGGCCGATACCATAGATACCGGGAATGTTATCAACGCGGTCACCCATCAATGCCTGCTTATATAAGAAACGCATAGCATCATCAGGTAAACTCGGGTTTACTTTTTTCTTGGTGTAATCATACATAGGACAAGGAACCTGCTTGAAGTCTTTGTCCAACGAACAGATGATAGCATCGTGATCTAGCTCAGTAGCTTTCATTGCGATAGCATCGTCAGCTTCCATGCCGTTGACAACCTGTGCGTTCCAATCACTGACCATGTAATCACGGAGCAGATTCTTGTGTACAGGTACGCGCTTCTCAGAACGATTACCTTTGTAGGGTAAAGTAACAGCAACCTCGTCCCTGAAGTTGCCCTTACCCGTTAAGTAAACAATGCTGGATGTGTAGTGCTCAGACAAATCCATGACCATCTCGGACAGGTAGTTGTCTAGGGTTTGCACTGCAACGTCTTCACTCTCCTCGTCACAGGCAAACCCCACACGATACACCAGCATATCACCATCAATCAGTATCACAGAGCGTCCATCTCTTCGATCTCAGGTGCGTACTCTACTACATCACTAATCACAAGTCGCTTGAGCGTGGCACTACGACCTTTCTTCTTGAGGTATTCCCAATCGTAGTAACCGATGAGGCACTTAGCTTTGGAACCATTACCCACCACGACTCCTGATTCTGGATCGTCTGTTTCATCTCTTGGAGTGCGTCCTTTGATGAGCAGCTCTGATCCTTCTGGGTTGAAGGCTCGGTACTTGTTGTTGGATTTACAGGTGATGTAGCTACCACGGTCATCCCCCTTGTTGTGGATGTTGAGTCCCATATCTTCCAACGCAGTGATAGCAGCGCCAGATAGATTGGCAAGATCAACTGTGTACTTACCTGCTAACTCATTCTTGTGAGTCAGGTTAGGCCAATACAAATCACAGTTAACCATTACATTGGGTGCTTGGTCAGACATATAGCATTTCTCCTGCTAGTTAAACTTACACTAATATTATACCACATAAAATAGAATTAAGCTAGTGGGTATCTGCCCAACTATTACCAACTCTATACTCTCCGTCTAACGGACAGTTCAGTTGCAGGACTTCGCCTGCGAATACCATTGAGTTAACACATGACTTGCCAATGAAGTCTGCGTCCTCTGGGCGGCACTCTATCTGCCACTCATCATGTACCTGTGCTACTAACTTAAAGTCTACGCGAGCCAGTAAGTCATAAAGAATAATGATCGCCTGCTTCATAACGATAGCGCCTGCACCTTGGAGTAGCGTGTTCAGTGCGGCGTGTGCTGATCTTACTCGTATCTTCCTACCGTCTAGTCCATCTAAGAAACCAGATTCACAATCCTTGGCTACCTTTTCTCGTAACTCTGCTAGTGCTGGTGTGTTCTCTAAGAACGTCTTCTTCAACGCCCTGCCTGCAACACTAGTAGATCCTACAACACTGCCTATCTTGGCGTCACCTGCACCGTACAAGAAAGCATAGATGAATGTCTTAGCCTGATCTCTTGTTGCTAGTCCTGCTGCTTTCTGGTTGGCGGTGTGGATATCACCTGTAAGGATCTCGTGGGTGTAGTCGGCATCATCCATGTAGTGTGCAAGCATACGTAGCTCAAGCCCACTAGCATCAGCACCCACAAGGACACGATCTTTAGGAACAGTAAACAACTCTCGACATTGCTTCCCATACTCAGCCCTTACAGCAGGAACTTGAGCCATGTTCGGAGAAGAGTGCGCCATTCTACCCGTGACAGCACCAATGGGCCTAACTCTTCCATGTATGCGTCCCTTCTCCGTGACAGCTTTGATCCACGAATCGACCTGCGATGCACGTTTCTGGCACATAAGGTAGCGGAGGATGATCTTAGCCTCTGGAATCTGTATCTGCTCCTTAAGCGTTTTCTCATCAACTTTTGGTTTGCCTGACGGAGTAAGCTCCTTCCAAACAGCGCCCTTGCTCTTAAGTCTTTCCGCGATTTGTTGCCTGCTCCCGACGTTAAATACTGTAACTTTATCAGTAAGCTTCTTACCTGTCTTTTCACTGATTCTTTCTTCAATGATTGGTGGAAACACTTGTTGTAAGTCATTCTCAATCCTGTGCATACGAGTAGTCAGTTCTTCGTACAGTTTTACTGCACCGTCCCTGTCAAACTCAAAGCCATTGTCTTCCTGATCCTTACATATGAAAGCGATGCTGTGTTCTAGGTCAACACACTGCTGACTAAACTCTCGCATCTGCATCTGTACCATGAGCGCGTTGTGCAGCTTCTCAGTCACATCAACGTCACGCTTACAGTACTCAATCATTTCATCAGACAACACATCCCACTCACTGTGGTCGCCCTTGGGAAAACCAAGATGCATACCCCACACAGCTAGGCTATGTCCTCCTTCTCTGTCTGGGTGAAACAAACGAGACAGTACTAGCGTATCAAGAACTCGCTCGCTAGGTACACTGATGCCCCACAGTTTACGCATAACAGGCAGATCGTAACCAATAAGATTGTGTCCACATACTTTGCCACCTTTTGCCAGTTCATCTATCAAACTCCTTCTAGATAAGTGGGTCAAGTGAGCTTCGTTCGATCTCTTTGTAACCACGCAGTGTATCTTCGTAGGGTTCAGCCCGTCTGCCTCTATGTCTAAGAACACAGTATTCATAGTAGGCAAGATCACGTTCTTCTCTGGTTGTAAGGTCATGACCACTCTCCCTCATCTGTCTGCTCTGCTCTTGTGTAACTATCCAACGACTCATACTCGACATCTTTGATCTCCTCTAAATCATATAGGTCAGCATAGTCTAGGTTACCTATCGCTGTCAAGTCATCATCAGCGAGGAACCTACTACACTCGTTACATAAGTCTACGAACTCACCACTACCATCAAACTTTTTAGTCAGTTCGTAGTTGCTCATGATCTTATCGCAGGCTTTACACCTCATTCTATTACCTCAGTCAGTCTGCCTGTGTCCTTGTTGTACATCAGCGCAGTGGCTGGCCCCGTCATACCACTGAACCTGTTCTTCAGCACACGCACGTTGGTGGTGTTGCGTACCATAGGATCTTCTGCCTGTGCATTACGTTCTAATCCTAACACGATGTCACTCAGTTGTGCTATCGCTGCTGAACCACGTAGCTGTCCAAGGCTGGTGTATGCACCGTCCTCGTGTCCCTTGCCTTCAGGTCTGCGTAGGTGTGAGACAATAAACATAGCCACCCTCATCTCCTGACAGAACATACGTAGCTTGGTCATGATCTCGTCGATAGCTTTACGCTCGTCACCATTCTCCTGATCTGACACCAAGATACTGATGTGATCCAGCACGATGTACTTCACACCTAACACCTTGATCTGATACCTGAACCTAGCCAACACGTTCTCTATCTTGTTGGAGCCGAACGTATCCCACAGTACAACACGGTCATCTAGGTTGAGGCTGTCGAACACCTGATCCACCTCTGATGGTGAGTAGTCACAGCCCGGAAGGTGGATAGGCTTGTTGATCTGTAGTCCTACTAGTCCACGCGCTGTCCTGTCCGGTGTCTCTTCAAGGAAGGCTAGTCCTACCCTGTCGTTGGTCTGCCCAAGGATGGAGAACACTAGCTCACGCATGAACGTAGACTTACCTAGACCAGAGCCAGCACAGATGGTGACAAGCTCAGTCGGACGTACACCAAACGTCATGTCATCTAGTCCCTTGTATGGGTAGCGTACCTCTGCCTCTTGCAATGGATTCTTCAGCGCCTCACGCAGAGAACCCAGCATCACCATGCCATCAGGTGTGTAAGTCTTCGCCGCCCACCACCTCTTGACAAACTCATCCTTGTCTCCGTTCAACAGGTAGTCACACGCATCCTTGTGTTCACCATGATGATATATCCTAGACTTACCACCAAAGATGTCAGCACATTCTAAAGCAGCAGAGCGACCAGCATCGTCGTTGTCAAAGCAAAAGATAATATGATCGTACTGATCCAGAAATTCGTAGGCCCTGCGGCAATCAGCAGCAGCACCTTGGGCACCATTACGAATAGACACAACAGGATACTTACCACCAAACATTTGATATCCTGCCAGTGCATCGAACTCTCCCTCCACTACGGTTATGTATTGACCACCACTAGGGAACATATGCTGACCATACAGCCCAGCCTTCTTCCAATCCCCTCCAATCTTAAACTGCTTGTCTGGATACCTAGTCTTCACCGCCACTAGCTCACCAACAGGATCATGATAACCAAACAGAATGTTACCTGCCTTCTGCTGTGCGGAGTACGCCGCCATTGTGGTGGCTGTTAGACCCCTATCCTGAAAGCCTCTGTATGGCTCTGTGAAGGCCGCTTTATCGAACCCTTGTCCGGGTACTACTCGTTCCTTTATGTCGCTCACGGAGCCTCCTGTGTCCTCTGACGGGGTAAACTTAGCACAAGCAAAGCAATAGCTAGACCCATCCTCGTTATAGGACAACGCATCACTAGAACCACAGTCATCACACTCTTGGTGTAGCTTAACGAATGCCATCAGTGTACTACTCCTTCAGTATTCATAAGTGAATTGTACTTCTTGGTTATCTCATCTTCATCGTACTCTGATTGTAACAGCGCACGTTGTAGCTCGACATACAAACGTATCAATTCAATAGCAGGAACATTCTGCAACTCGTACTCCACTAGCTCTTCGATCATCTGGTCTTTAGTCATATGTAGTTCCTATGTATTAGTAATAGTATTAGTAATAATATTAATACTTAGTTATCTATATAGAGATTATACCACACTCTTTTGAAATGTGCTAGTCCTTTCTGTACTTTATATTTGTAAACGATTCACCATAATATTCCTCGACAGGTGCATCAAGTAGGTCAACGAACTTGTCCATCAACCCTGACTTTCTGATCTTCCACAGTGCTTGGTGTTCTATCTGCACCACACGTTGACGGGAGATGCCTAGTGCTTTAGCAACCTCCCGTTGTGACATACCATATCTCATGTTAGAACCTCATCATTGATCTGTCTTTAAGCTTGACTAGCTTTCCGTTCTTAGCACAGTACAGATCAACAAAGAAATCATTCTTCATTGCCTGCCTGCTCTTGAACACCATGTACTCCACTCCGTCCTCTGGCTTGAAGTCACGCAGTCGTTTCACCACACGGTACACAGCCATACGTCCCGGCTTCAACTCAGTAACTGGCTTGATGTAATAACTCATTCTCCAAACTCCTCATCTAGTTTACGGTACACATTCTCTGTCCAATCGTTCATGCCGTAGTCAGAGATCACAATCATAGGCTCCTGCTCTGACCCGTTGTTGTATATCAAAGAGAACCACCCACGTATATTACCATCCATGTCGTAGGATTCTAGCTGATCCATCTCAGTCTGCGCTAGGTTATTCAGGATCTCCAGCTTGTCAGTGCTTCCCTCCACAGACCATTCCTCGGTATCCCATATAGACACAGTGCCGCCATCCCGCAGGCTCAAGTCCACTAGCGTCTGAAGCACAGGCCGTTCACACGGTGCTGCATACTTAGGTAACTTGGTATCAAACGTAACAATACTCATGCTTTCTCCTCCATATCATCTTCAATAAGATCCATAATGTAATCGTAGTTAAACCACTCAGTCATGTTCACCTTCCTACTGGTTGAACGCAACAAGCCCATACCATCTACCTTCACAGACTCAAGCTCAACCAGACCCATCTCCTCGTACCACTGGTAGGTGACACGCACATCAATGGTCATCCACGGACAGTCAAGCTCCGCATCAAACGTCCTACGTTTCATCTCTCAACTCCATGATACGTATCATTAATTCAAGGCGGGAGATAGCACACTCCTTACCCACCGCAAGCCCGCGCATGAAGTCAGACATACTCGACCCGCTCATCTCACGGTCGTACCACCGCATCTGTTTCAGGTTACCAGCCTTGAGATCACGCAGTGACTGCCTGAAGCTACGCAGTTCTTCTAATAGATCAGAGTTCATGTTCTGTCTCCTCGTTCTCCTTGATTACAGTATGGTTCAACGCCAACAACGCGTCAACCTTCTGCCTCAACTCAGTGATCTGGTTGTCCTTGGCAGTCAGGTTACGCTGTTGGATACCTTGACCCAACTCGTACACATCCTTGACCAGTGCCAGTGCAGTCTCCACCGTGAGTGATTCCTCTACCATACGATAGAATGCATCAGGTTCTTCAAGCAGATGCTTTATTACGTCACTATCACTATAACCCCACCGCTCCAGTAGCTCAAGTGCATCGTTGATGTTGTCAGGCTCCATGTACTCCATGATCTCATCGTCGTAATTATTCAAATCAATCTCTGTGCTTACCTCAATGTAACTGTTTCTCCAACCCATGATACTTCTCCTTTGTAAACTCAGGTTTACTTAACGTGCTCGACAATAACCGAAGTCGTGTCGAACTTGTAGCACAGTTGACAGTCAATACACTTCTGCCCTGTGCAGTTAGCATCACCACGATACTGCTTGGTGACGTTATTGAACACGCGATGAAATCCCCTTGGTGGTTTCTCCAACACGCTATCAATCTTTGGATTACTATAAACAAGAATCATATTCTCAGGTACATGATGCCTGTTCGGACGGACTATGTCAACTCGCTTAGTCCACAGTGCAAACGTGCAGTGACCATTACTCTCTGCTATGTCACACAGATTGAGGAAGTGAGTATCGTTAATCAACTCCCCGTGACCATGAAACCTCACGAATGCAGCGTTGATCTTTGGAATGTCAACCTCCCTATCACTAGAAAGTATGTCACTATTACGCTGGAATGATGGTTGACAATTCTTACGATAGGTACTCAGCATCCGCTGGCTGTAACACATCGTGCAAATGTTGTCCGCTCCACCACTTTTGTACTGCTTGACACAGTACGCATTGGTAGCTGTGTTGGTATTGATAGCAGGAATGCCCGCCAACTTACCACTCATCTTAGACACACTAGGCTTATGCATACCACACCTCCTCTATTACCCGCACCTAATTCACTTTACTCCCGCTATTTTTCCACCACGCATGGTGACAGTGGCAAAGAACTCACGACCACGACCAGTAATGTGTGGTCTATTAGCTCCGGTCAACTGCCCATCACTCACGTACTCATCACCAAACATACTGGTTTCTATGTACTGCAACGGCTGACCTACGTTTTCTTTCAACACTTTCTTACTTGGATAATTAAATACAATCATCACTTACTCCAAGGTAAACTTGAGTTTACTTTTTGATATGACCGGACGTTATTACCCGACCATGTACACATTATCGCATGGTGTAGGGTATGTGTCAACTGAGAAGGCTCTGTATGGCCCTGTGAGGGCGATTAACAGAAAGATAGGGGTAGGGTATGGGTTTAGATAACGTGGCTTAGAGAGCGATACAGGGGCAGGAATGACAGACAAAAAAAAGCCCCACATTTCTGCAGGGCTTGGTGTTGGTGTGGGTTATTCAATGAGGCCGATTAAGAGCCAGCCCGCAATAATAATAACCCATGCGACTTGGTCGAATGTCGGATCTATCATGCGACCAATTCAAGCGACGATGTGGCAAGGGCGTCCATGATCTCGGGCGTAGTGTATCCATTGGCGCGAGCTTCTTTTATGGCGTCTGCCATGATCTCGGACAGTGAACGCTTATCCTTGTCGGTAGGCTCGGATGATTCCGATTCGGACTCGCCTGCACTGTCAGCCGTGCCAGCACTGGGGATTGCCAGAGCGTGATACATCGGTGCAAGCCCGTCACAATTCTTGGCGAGCTTGGCGACCAGCTTTTGTCCGTCTGCGGGTTTCGTGAGCTTGTGAAACTCGTTGAGTTTGATGTCACTCGCCAACATTACTTTTACGATCCGCGCCATCCTAGACTTCAGAGTTTTCACGCTGTCTTTGTTGGTGGTGGCGATCTGCTCCGCGTACCCTTTCAAGAATGCTTTACCATCTTCTGGCGTCTTTACTTCTTTCTTGATCGTGTCGATTGTCGTTGCCAGTACTTCGCGGCCTGCTTTTTGTTGAGCCTCCGCTACCCTCTTTCCCGCCATTTCCTGATTCAAGAATGCGTTATCGATTACGTTTGTCATGTGATTTACCTTTTCAAGTTATGCCAATGCGTTATTGCAGTGACAGGTATAGATTGAACGAACCAACCGAGCTTTGCAACCGTCAAAGGTAAACTTGAGTTTACTTCTGGGGGATCATTTGGGTAATTGTTGGCAATCTGTGCGGTATCTGTGGAGCACCTGCACCGACTCACACTCCTGAAGATCTGCATCGACCTGCAAAGGTCTGCCTGTTTTAGGGACGGGGGAGGGGTTTTGGCGTCGCTCCTGCGTGGTGGTGCTACACAGACACAAAAAAGAGTCAAATTAGGCCATAGTAGTTCTTGTTATTTGTCTTGTTATATCAAAAAGTTATATAGAACTAATCTGTTCTGTAAATACACAGACAATCTGCACTGTAAATCCGTAGGTTTCCCCACAGAAACTGTAAATATTGCCTCTCTAAATAGATTTATCTTGACTTTCATAGAAAAGTATGTTATAATATATACTATATAGTAAACAACAAGAAACAAGTATAAGGATTAAACCTAAAAACCTTCTAGGTAAGGAACTATACAGTATGGACAACGACACAGATTCTAGTAATCCTGTTGGTCGCCCTAAGAAGTCTTCTGTTTCTAGTAAAAAGAAAGGTTCTAGAGGAGCAGTTGGTCGTCCTAAAGGTGATGCAGCGATTATAAACGAGTACAAAGCTCGGATGTTAAACTCACCACGGTCACGGGCAGTCATGGATGCTATCTTTGAAGCTGCTACAGACCCAGATCACAAGAATCAGGCAGCAGCGTGGAAGTTAGTTATGGATCGTATTCTTCCTGTTGCTGCATTTGAAAAAGATATTGTCAAAGATGCGGGAAGAAGCGCGATACAAATTAATATTACTGGGGTTGGGACTACGACTATCACTGGAGAAGCTGAAGAAGACAGTGAAAGCGAAGATTCAGTGGTTGCGGTTCAGACTACAAAGAGGAATAACTTTTGAGTGATTACGAAACAGTAAGAGAAGATATTGCAGCTACACTAGGACTAGACAACACAGACAATATTGATGTTTTTACAAACAGAGTAGCTCATATTGAATCGAATAACGGTGAAGACACTGTTAGTACAATTAGTAGTGCGCGTGGTATCTTTCAGTTTTTAACCGAAGGCGAAGGCAATGCTTTTCAAACAGGACTTAATCGACTAGAAAGACATTTAGGTAACGATACTGAGTGGATTGACGAAGCTAGAGAACATAATGACCCTAACAGGCTTACAGAAGATCAACAAAGAGCTTTGTTTCTTGCTAATATGTATCAACAAAGAGGAACAGACGATTACTTGATAAGTATAGCTGAAGGAAGTAATCAAGCAATGGCTGAAGCTTATAGTAGGTTTCATCATACTGTAGAAGATATCCACAACGATCCTAGAATTTCTAGAATTTTTAATTTAGATCAAACTCCTGCTTCTACTCCTACAGAAGAACAAGCTGATGTTCCAACAATGGAATGGCAAGAAGAACAAAGAATTACTGAAGATGAAGTAATTAGAAGAGCTAGAGCAGCTAACACGTTTCCAGAAGCACTGTAATAAGTTGGAGAACTTTAAATGAAATTCATTACAGCAATCCTAGCGGTACTTTTAATCACAGGTTGTGCAACTAGCTCAACTCAATACTATGAAGCAGTACAAAAAACAGCAGAGGCTAACGCAAAAGCAGCGCAAGCTAAGTTTGATGCCTT
>Ga0098060_1000813_pt1 | contig 13286 bp, 23 predicted proteins | sample 21_taG_FD_77063 | JGI IMG/M metagenome (GOLD analysis project Ga0098060, IMG submission 77063) | Marine viral communities from the Subarctic Pacific Ocean - 21_ETSP_OMZ_AT15319 metaG | ecosystem: Environmental > Aquatic > Marine > Oceanic | place: Pacific Ocean | collected 2015-01-19 | reverse complement strand
GCTCAGTGTGGGCCAGGGAATCGCTGGGCAACTTCCTGTGGCTGTACACTCACGGGCTATCGTTGGCCAGAGAGTACACCCGCAGGTACAAGAAGGTACACAAGTCACAGGCTGTGATTGAGGCTTGCCTCGATGCCTTGGACGGTCTGCCTCTGTACGACGAGAACCGTACTCCGCACCCGCTCTGCATGCCTGACCAATACAAGGGTGACGATGTCTTTAAATCATACCGAGCGTTCTACATCGGAGAGAAGGCTGGGTTCGCCCAGTGGAAACTCGCTGCCCCTTACTGGTGGCCACAACAAACAGGAGGTGAGCAATGAGCCTTTCACTGCGGCTATGCCAAAGCAACGAGATACGTCAGATAATGCTGTGCGGCGTTTGTGGGCTTGAGGCCAACCACATCGACTGGAATCTCTTGGATGAAGATCAGCCAGATTCCGACATGGAAGCATTGAGTTGGTATAGGGAGAACCAGCCTACTGAACTGGAGTGGCTTCTTTGGAAGGTCGCCAATGGTCGGTGTCCCGGCTGTACGCAAAAGCTGTGGGATGGGCAGACGCCTGATGAATACATCAGCAAATGGGCCGAGCGCTTCAAAAAACAAACAGGAGGTGAGTGATGTACCGAACCATACTGATGGACCCGCCATGGTACGAGACTGGCGGTGGCAAGATCAAACGTGGAGCAGACCGGCACTACCCGCTGGTCAAGACGCCGGACCTGCCTCGAGTGATACTCCAAGCTCCGGTGTGGAGCCCAGCTGATGACTGCCACCTGTACATGTGGGCGACTGCCAATCACTTGCCTGATGCTATCTGGCTCATGGGTGCGCTGGGCTTCAAGTACAAGACCAACGTGGTCTGGACGAAGGAAGGCCGGAAGGGTCTCGGTCAGTACTTCCGCATGCAGCACGAGCTCTTGCTCTTTGGAGTCAGGGGTAAGGGCTACAACGTGAGGACTGACGACAAGAGTATTGGCTCATGGATTGACGCGCCGAGGGGTAAGCACAGTCAGAAGCCTACTGAGTTCTATGATCTGATTGAAGCTCGGAGCTCAGGCCCACACCTTGAGATGTTCGCCCGCTCTGAGCGAGAAGGCTGGAGTTCTTGGGGAAATGAAATCAAACAAAACCAACAGATAGAACGACCAGTCTGTTGACATATTATCGTTAATCACTTAGACTACAAGCACACCAAACACAGAGAGGTTTCCATGCCATTAGCTATTCAGTCAGTGTCTCCTGATACTGCGTTCACCGTTCAATATAACGGTAAACCCCTTACCATCTACCATTCTTATGAAGACGACATACTCAGCCGTAAAGTTGATGGTGTTTACACAGCTGACGAGAGGGAGGGGGTTCGTAAAGGTCAGAGGTATTCCGAAGGAATGCAGGGTGACTACGGGTTCACATCAGATGATGACCGCTACGAGTTCTTCTTCAACACTCACCTGTTGTTCGAGATTGTGAAGTCATTTCCTGAGTTCCAACATCCAACGAAGAAGTATCAGTTTCAGTGGAATGATTCATTCATTGTCCAGGTTGCAATCAACTACAAGTTGATCGACTTCGATGACGAGGGGCGAATGATTATCAACGAGATAAAGGAGGTGTCCAATGGATAGAGACATTCGAAACATGTCAACGATTGATCTGTGGAAGCAGTTCATTGAATACGTAGCCGAGAAGGATGTGCCTATGGCTGACGGTGACTGGTGCGAAGAGGCTTTGGCTTTTGCTGGGGGCGATGTCCAAGTGGCGATGGCTCTACTGAGTCTGACCAAGAACGCTGCGCTCTTCCATAAGATGGCGAAGAACGTCGTCCCTGCGGAGGCGTGATGAGACAAGTCACTAAAACATTCGAGCAGCAACTGGACGAACGCGAAGAAGCCAACCAACGGTTTGCTCTGGGCGACGAGGGCTATCGCCTGTACAAGTCTGCACCTGACTTGTTGGATGCGTTGAAGTCCTTGCTTGCTGCATTCGACTCTGACTTCCATGACTTGGTGCTTGCCAAGATGAAAGCGCAGGCTGCCATCGCCAAAGCCAAGGGAGGTGAGTGATGAAACCGAAAGAAGTAGAGGGGTTCAGTACCCGGAGAGTGAAGCCTGAACATGGCGTTTACGACTACCATGTCGAGGTAAAGCAAGCTGGTGGGTGGAAGTTTGTTGGGGGATTGAATCGTATCCCGAAGCGTTCATCCGGTGCCTGTTGGGAAGGTAGAGCCATTGACGCCCGCCCGCACCACGTAGTCTTGGTCGATGGTTTGTATGACACCATGAGGCTTGCATTGAAGAATGTGGTCTTGAGCGCAGAACACCATGGCCTCATTACGAAGGGAGGTGAGTGATGACTTGGATTGATATCATGCCATCGCTGGCACAGCTCGACGTTGTGGTCGGTACTCCGGTTCGCATTCGTCCTGGTCATGAGCCTGCCGGTTGGGTGAGCAAGAACGACCAGACACTGACGGTTCGTCCGTGGGGTGATGAGCATGAGACTCACTGCATGATCATCGACAACACTGGCACCAGCATGCCGGTGACATGGAACTGCTTGACCGTGGACCTCGAGCATCCGCTTGGGTTTGCTGCAGCTCTATTGATTCTGAAGAAGCTTCACCCGTCGAAGGGTGGCTTCAATACTATGACCAAGCTCCGTAATGCTTGGCTCTTCGGGCCTAACGATGAGGACAGGAGAGTCCTTGCTTCATCGTTGGTCAGACACTTAAACAAAACACACAGGGAGGTGTGACATGCCGAATGATAATACGGCAAAAATAAGGGAGGCAATGGGGGTGCGTAGTGTATTCCTTGCAGCCAAACTGGATGAAAAGTTGGTGGGCAGGTTTGCTCATATGTCTGGGGATTTTCTATTGGAATCACAGAATGGTTCAAGAGCATCGAAGCGAGCTCTCGCTGATGTCATGGTGTACATGTCTGGTCAGTACGGCAAGACCTTGTCCACTGAAGAAGTAGAGATGGGTCTTCTTGCTGCCGCCAAAGAGTACACAGAAGAGTTCATGGAGCCGCTTGTTGGTATGATTGAAAGCGATGATGAGCCTGACCCTGACGACTTCATGCAACAGTCTATTGATGAGTTACCTGACGACACATCAGTAGAGATGGAACTGGCAGAGCCAGTTGATGACTGGGTCACCGACCAGTATGTGGTTGAAGCACCAGTGAAGAAGAAGCGCAAGTCTAAGCCTGGTGTGAAGCCTGACGAGTTCATGCTTGATCGCATGAGGAACGGTTCAGATAGCTTGTGCGACTTGGATGCAGGCATCTCTTCGTTCGACTTGGCGCTTCGCTTCTATGACTTCATCGGTAACGACTTGGCTCGTCCTGAGTCTGAAGGTGTCATGGGTCACAAGATCAAGCTTGCGATTGGTTCAACAATGAAGGAGTTGGGCTGGAAGAAGAAGATGCGTAAGGGTTCGTATGGTTGGCACCCGGTTGATGTTGTATCAGCTGAGCCAGCACCGAGCACCGAGGGGATCGTTCTGAGGAAGAAGTCAGAGCTCGTGACAGAAGAACCAGAGGAGAAGGTTGAAGAGCAGGTCAAAGACTCTCTTCCTCGTCTGTCTTCATTGAATAAGGATGATGACGATGACATGCCGTGGCCAGACATGGAAGCTGAGTTCACGGACGGATCACCAGATAAAGATGTTGGGTTCGTAAAGATTGTAGATCTCGCGAACGGAACAGAAGATGTGGAGGAGATGGAGATCATCAAGGACAAGACGATGACTTACGTGAGGGTTGACGGAGCACCATTGTACTTGGAGTGGGATGCAGAGGAAGGAATCTGGACCTACACAACGTCTGCTTCAAACGAGTAGACCTGTCAGTCACCGAGCAGGGAGGCATGTCGGACAAATAGATGCCTCGACCCACTATATGTAGTATACTTACACCACAGAGAAAAACACCATGTCAGACAACAGATGCGTAGAGAGCGGCGGATACTTCATTCCGATTAACAGTCCTGTCTTTGAGGACGTGAAGAAGAAGTATAAGTGTAGAAACCCAGCCTTTGTACAAGCGCATGCGCTTCGCGACCAGGGAAAGTGGGTAAACATCCCAGACGAATACGTCTACGCATGCCAGACGATTCCTCTCTGGCACGAGTGGGGCGGCGGCCTGATGATTCCTCGAGGTATTGACTTGGGTGAGTACGGGCTGCAGAACATCAACCGCACTACCTTTCCACCACTACGAACAGAAGACGAGCGTCTTGAGTTCAGTGGGGGGATAAAACTGAGAGACTACCAAGCCGAGGGTGTGGATGCATTGGAGCGTAGCTCAGAAGGACTTATCGTTGCTCCGTGCGGTGCAGGCAAGACGATGATGGGTATAGGTGCCATGCTTCAGTACGAGACTCGCACCGTGATTCTGGTTCATACAAACGACTTGGCAGAGCAGTGGAAGTCTCGCATCGAGGCTCAGGTCAAAACCTGCACGGGTGGAGTTCCGAACGTCACAGTGTGGGGTGGTGGGAAGAAGGACGACACAGGCCAGGTTGTCATTGCGATGTTCCAGTCGCTATCTAAGATGCGGTTCGACGAGATGCTCGAGTTCGGTAAGCAGTTCGGTGTCTGCATTGTTGACGAGGCTCACCACGTACCAGCTGCGACCTTCAGTGAAGTCATGATGGGCATGCCCGCGAGGATACGGTTGGCACTGACGGCGACACCTGATCGTCCTGATGGCTTGAGTGACATCCTGTACTGGCACTTCGGTGACACGCTCAAGAGGATCACCACGCCAGAGCTGATAGAGAACGGAAGCGTCTTGGCTCCGGTAGTCAAGTTCACACCCACTGGATGGAAGCCAAGCAGGAAGAGAGACTGGATGAAGATGATCAACGAGATGTGTGCTGATGATAATCGTAACGAACAGATACTCAGCATGGTTGAGCACATGGTTGGCAACGGTCGCCAAGTGCTTGTCTTGTCTGACCGTGTCCAACACTGCGTGGACATGGCAGAGGAGACTGCAGACCGTGGCATCAGCGCTGCCACGTTGGTTGGTAAGATGACCAAGAAGCAGAGAGCAGAGGTGCTTGAGCTCGCCGACAAACGTGAGATCAAAGCGTTGTTTGCGACGACTGTAGCCGATGAAGGCTTGGACCTACCGGGGCTCGACACGTTGATACTGACTACTCCGACCAAGTCTATGGGCCGTATCCAGCAGCGCATCGGTCGCATCATGCGTATAGCAGACGACAAGAAGAATCCTATCGTCATCGACCTTGTAGACGAGCCACCCGCATTGTTCTACATGCACAAGAAGCGATCAAAGTTCTACCAATCTATAGGCTGCACAGTCAAATCTATTGGTAGCCAGCGATGATGTGTGTGAAATGTGGAAACGAAACCTCAGTGATTGGCACACGTTGTCCAACTAAACCTGGCAGAGGTGCTGAAGTAAAGAAGGCATCTAAGGTTGTGTCTTGGTACACATCGGATTTCGTCGTTCGACTGAGAAGGTGTAAGGTTTGCAACGCAAAGGGAATGACCATTGAGCTGCCGATTGAAGACATTGTAGCAATGATTCAAGAATCATCAGACGGTCATGCTCCTGACGAGTTAGTACAGAGAAACCAATGACAGAGAAACAACCAAGACTAACCATCGTTCCTATTACGTTTCGAGAAGCCTGCGCTTTTGTGGAACGCCTTCACAGGCATCACAAGCCGAGCCGTGGGTGCAAGTTCTGCATTGGCGTTGCTGATGAAGAGAATAAGATTCGTGGAGTAGCCATGGTTGGAAGACCTGTGAACAGAGTCTTGGATGATGGATGGACGGTTGAGGTAAACCGTGTGGCTACGGATGGATGTCCGAACGCATGCTCGTCACTGTACGGGGCTGCATGGAGAGTGGCTCGAGCAATGGGATATCGAAAGTGCGTGACCTATACGCTTCCACATGAGGGAGGAGCATCTCTTCGTGGAGCTGGATGGAAGGTCATTGCTCAAACTGCGGGAGGTTCTTGGGACTGTAAGAGCAGGCCTAGAGTAGATCTTCACCCGACACAACAAAAGTTCCGATGGGAAAAACAATGATCAAATTCAACAAAAGGGAGCGATAATGAATTGTGTAATGATAGTCGGCAACTTGGGTCAGAAGCCCGATGTACGCCAAGCAAATAGTGGAACGTCCGTGTGTAACTTTAGTGTTGCAACGAATGAATCTGTAAAGAAAGGTGACCAGTGGGAAGATTACACGGAATGGCACCGTGTTGTCGTGTTCGGCAGGGTCGCAGACAACTGTGGGAAGTACTTGGACAAGGGGTCAAAGGTTGCTGTTGAAGGCAAACTCCGCACGAGCTCTTGGGATGACAAGGAAGGCAACACTCGTAAGAGAACAGAGATCATTGCTGACAAGGTGGAGTTCTTGAGTAAGAAAGAGAACGGAGTAGGCCAACAGCAAGCTCGCCCTGAGCCCAGTGCCGACTATGGCAACGATGGGATTCCGTTCTAAGAAAAAAAATGGGGTGTAGTTCAATTGGCAGAACGCCTGGTTGTTACCCAGGAAGTTGGTGGTTCAAATCCATTCGCCCCAGTTTTTAATGTTTGTGGTTCGCCGGGTCATCCAGAAGCTCCAAAACCCGGCACTTTATTCAGGAGATAAAATGAGAAACAAACCTACGACGACAGTGAAGAAATCTTCAATGAGAGGTGTGGTTTTGTCCTACATCATCTCCGACCCTGGAGCAGAAACGGTTCGAACAATCGCCGAAGATCTTTACCATGGTCAAGGTACGATGAAGAAAGTGTACGGAGCAGTATTAGAGGCTACTACAAACCTAAGACAACGCGGCTTGATCTATCACGGTGAAGGAAAGAACAAGACCAACAGCAAGTTGTTTGCAGTCGATGGTGCAGCTGAGTGTTTCGTCTGATTACTGAGGAGTAAATCCAAGCGTAACGGTAACCGCATCGGTTGGTGCGGTTGCTGCGTTACCGCCACCGGCACTGGTAGACACGTAAAACTGAATACCTGTGGTGGTCTTATACCCACCAGGCATGTAGTAAAACGTAGACGATGACGCTGGACAATAGAACTGCGACGTGTGTTGCGTTGTAACGGTGCTACCGCTCGCAGCATTGATCATATGTAGGTACACAGCTTCTGTACTATTAGGATTCACAATCTCTACTGCGTACAAGTACTCGGCTGCACCTGCTGCAGTCTCAACAGTAAGGTCAGCGGTAGTATCGACCACTATTGTGGTAACGAGAGGATTCGTTGCTGTGGTTGTAGTAACGGCCATGATTACCTCAAGAAGCTAAGAAAGACAGGACAACTGTTCCGGGGTCACCAGTGTCGTCGTAAGCCGCACCATCAGTGACCCAGAAACTCAACTGATCAAAAGCTACGCCACCTGGGATCTGAATCGTAATAGCAGACTGTTGAGAGGCGGCGGAACCCGCAGCATCATCCAAATGGAACACCAAGTCTGGCTGTGTGGTCCCAACGGTTACTGCTCCAGACGTAAGCTTGAGCTTGAGATATGCATCATTGCTTGTGTCTTGATTATCAAAATCAATAGCATACAGGGTGCCAGAACCACCAAAGATATCAAGGCTTGCCGAATCACTCGCGTTTGTTTCGGTTGCAATCTTGTATGTCAGTGCATTGCTTGAAAAGCCAGTAACGGTAAGCGCCATGGACCACTCCAATAAATAGATGAAACTATTGTATCAAAGTCTATATCATTCGCTGAGACCACGCACTCTCTAAATGTAGATACTCGTTTTGACAACGTTGCTCGCGTTGACTACGGTGGCAACACCAGAAAGGAGAAACACATGTCGAGTACAGAAGATTTCATCATCAACACCAATCCAGCTCTGCAGGCTTTGGTAGATGAAGTAGCGGATACATACCGTGAAGCCGGTCGAATATTTGGAGTATCGCATACTCATATTTGGCACGCACTGAATGGCACACGTAAGCCCATATCAGTGAACTTGCTTGTGAAGTATGCACAGCGTTGTAGAGAGAGCGCAGGCGTTTCAATGCGGTTGTTGATTACCGCTGATGGCACGCTCAAGTACCAAATAGAGAAGCAATAGTCACACCTCCCTTGTGGCATACTTGTCCCCCCTCTTCCCTAAAGTATCTATGTAGATGGAGATCTAATCGTGTGGTTGCATGCAGCAGAGAATATAGCAGTATCAGAAATAGCAAGTAGACTTGGACTTCAAGTAAGAAAGAACAACTCTTTAGCTCCATGTCCAAACTGTGGCGCAGTGAAGCGGAGCAGTAAGGATCTTCGTGGTCCGATCGGTCTTCGCAGTGACAACAAAGGATGGAAGTGCCATGCGTGCCAGACATCTGGCTCAGGCATTGATCTTGTTTCGTATCGTTTATCTGGGTCAAGATATGCAGACGCAGACGCTTTCAATAAGAATCGTGTCAGGGCATGGTTTGATATAGAGGTAGAAGAAGGAGCTCCCATACCAGCTGAACCCAAAAGGGTTCGTGGAGAGAGGCCACCTTTAAATGAAGTGCAACAACTGTGGGCATCATCACTCAAGCTGCATCAGCTCGATAAAGAAGACCAAGCAATATCTTTCCTCAAGAGCAGGAACTTAAACCTCGAAGCGCTTGCTATATCTGGTGTAGCTCGAGTGACTCCTGAGTATAAGGCATACGAGTGGCCTGCTTGGTGGCCAGGTGGACGCAGCAATCTATGGCGAATCATTGTGCCTGCGTTCGACGACAAAGGTCAACTGACCAGTCTTCACGCAAGAGCAATCGATGTTCCGAAGGTTGGCCCTAAGACACTCTGGCCAAAAGGTTTTGAAGCCAAAGGATTGTTTATGCCCAATCGTTTTGCGGTCAAGATGATGAGGGGTATTCCCGTAGACTTAGATGGGGTTTTATTTGTTGAAGGCATCACTGACTTTATGAAATGTTCTGCTGAAGTCGAAGACCAAGGCTTGAAGATTGCAGTTCTCGGCGGTACATCGGGTTCTTTTGGAATAGTTTCTAAGTTGAAAATTCCTAAAGAAACTAAAATATATATCGGCACCGACCCAGATGAGAAGGGAAAGGAATACGCTTCGACGATTCAATTGCAACTTGGTGACAGAATCTCTTACAGGATTCCTTTAGAAGACCTCATGGGAGAAACCGATGCTTGATATTGATGCGGTAATAGATGGCAAGCAAGGCTCTCCTCGTCTATCTGATTTGTTGGCAATGGCTGAGAAGCACAAAGAAAAGAACGGCAATGAGGGCGTAGACGGTAAGGTCATCAATCATCTTGAGATGCAAACCAACAAGGACGGGACACAAAAGATAAAGCCTACGGTCCCAAATCTCATCACGATTATGGAGAAGGATAAGCGTTGGAAGAAGAGAATCTGGTTGAACGAGTTCAGTAACGCCATCTACATGAAGGACGATCCCCTCAAGGATACAGATTACACTCGGATTAAACGTTGGATGTACAAGCATTACAATGTTCACTTCACGACTGATTCGATCGTTGAGGCAACAAACTACATCGCAGAAGTAAATGGTCACAACCCACTTACGAGTTGGCTCAACAAATCTGTTTGGGATGGTGTTCCCAGAATGGATGAGTGGCTTGTCCGAGCGTGCGGCACTGAAGACAACAAGCTGAACCGAGAGATTGGTCGTCGGTGGCTCGTACAATGTGTCGCTAGGGCTATGGAACCTGGCTGTAAGGCCGACTGTGTTCTCATCCTTGTTGGACCTCAAGGCGCACGCAAAAGTACGACCTTTCGCATCCTTGGGTCTCCTGAGTACTTCTGCGACACACCCATGGACATCGGCTCAAGCAATGCCTACATGCAGATTCATCGCGCATGGATCTACGAGGTCGCTGAGCTCGACTCTATTCGAAGAGCAAGGAACTCCAGCACCAAGGCATTCTTGTCTGCTCAAGAGGATACCTTTCGGCTTCCATATGCACGCCAGACTGTGACCCTTAAGCGGCACACAGTGTTCTGTGGAACCACTAACAAGGCCGAGTTTATTACCGATGAGACCGGTTCACGTCGCTACTGGCCGATCCAAGTAGGGAAGATGAACACAGACTGGACGGAACACAACCGTCATCAACTCTGGGCAGAGGCTGTAGTGGCCTACAAGAACGGAGAGAAGTGGTATCTCGAGAACGAAACACAAGAAAAACTGAACGAACAGTCTTCAGATTTCCGTCAGTTTGATCCTTGGCACGAAATCATTGAGCGATACATCAGAGCAAACGGTGTCAATCTCTCAACTACAGACCTTATGGAGCAGGGATTGAAGCTCGAGAAGTATCAGATGACTCGAGCATCAGAGATGCGTGTCGGAGACATTATGCGTCAACTTGGATTTGAACGTGTAAGGCGACGCATCTTTGGTGATCGTAAGTACATCTGGATCAAGTCGGAAAAGGACAACGTAATAGAAATGGAAAAGCCAAAAGTTGTAGTAGATAATGAAGACAGTAGAGGAAGCTGAGATGCAACAAGCAGAAACAAAAGATGTTCAAGAAGTCATCGACCAATACCTGACCGAAGAAGACAAAGATCGTCTTTGCTCTGGAGCCGCCGGTAATGGCGTCAGGATGTTTCCAGGCAACGAAACCTTCTACCTATACGCAGAAGCGAATCGAGTGAGAGATTTCATTGAGTGTGGACATTTCTACAATGTCATTGGCTTTGGAATCGATTTGTTTATTGGTCGCAATTTCTCGTATGACTGGACTGAAGTTTGTAGTATTGAAGAAGTAGATGACTTCATTAAAGAAATGATGAGTGAACTACTGGATGATGGGTATCTTACTGACGATTTCGAGCTCGACAAGATGTACGCATGGACTCGAATCTCTCCTCACTATGCAATGTCAATCACAGCACCAATCATCAAAAAACTGCAGGACACTTCTAGAATGCTTTGGGCCAGCTGTGTGATGCAGAGCGATGTGTTTGCACAAGAAACAAACAACGTTGCAAACCTGATGATGAAGAACATCATCAACAAATGGTCGGAAGAAGTTATCATTGCACATAGAGGAATCGGCGAGAGAAACCTACTTCAATGAATGTGCGATGGAAATAGATGCAATCAGTCAACAATGGCAAAAGCCTTCTTTCTGGAATGTCAGACAAGAAGATGATGCTATCGAAGTATGCGACGAAGAAGGAGACTTCGTTGTCAGCTCAATCACTCATGAGCACTGCATTGAATCAATCAATGAGCACATCAAAAAGGTACAGACAGCAGCAGCATTAGAACTGCTACTGTCTATGTCTGACGAACACGAAGCTTAAGACTTCTTCTTAGCCGGGGCCTTTCTCTTAGCCGGGGCCTTCTTCTTGGCCGGTGCAGGCTTAGGTGCAGGCTTAGGTGCAGGCTTAGGTGCAGCAAGCTTTGCCTCAAGTTCTGCGATGTAAGCATACAAAACAGGCACTACCTGTGTAAGCTCATAGCCATGATGACATGCCTTTACTTGGGTAACGATTCGCATAGCTTCAACATTATCTTTCAAACTCATTTGTGACTCCATTTACAAACGTAGGCGTGGGGAAAGTCCAGGCCATTCTCTTACTGAGACAATACCACCAGTCGCTCGTTCAATGCCAATCGCTAGTGGAAGTGACGGTGTCTTTCTGCCGTTTTCTAGATCGCGTAGATACCCTATGCTGATCTTAAGTTCGAAACGTATCAGCTCACCATTCAACCACTGAACAAAAGACACTCTTGTGCCTCGTCCCGGTAAACTTTTTCGATAGTCGGCTACGACCATAAGACACACCTTTGATTTATACACTATCTAAACGGACATCTTTTGTCCATCTTAAGGTGTGGCTCCTTGACACACTTCGGGCTAAGGAGTACTCTCACCAACAAGAGAGGAACAATGAACCAAGAAGAGAGAGAAGCTTGGCTTGCTGAGCGTAAAAAAGGTTTAGGTGGCACAGATATCGCCTGCATTATGATGGCGGGAGCTGATGCTTCTGAAAAAATTGGTTCGTTTGAGAACAGCCTATTTAAGATTTGGTCCGAGAAGACTGGACTGTTTGAGTCGGAGGATCAAGACAACGCGATTCTGATGCGTGGCCGTGTAATGGAGAAGTATGTCTGTGAGTTTTATGAGCTCCATCTAGGGAAAGGATGTAACCTTTGGGAAGAGGGATTGACATGGCATCCAACTCGGCCACGCATCTTCGGTACTCCTGACCGACTTGTAGAGCAAGACGGCGTTCGATTTGGAATGGATGCTAAAACGCGCCGATTCAGAAAGGGATGGGGAGAGTCTGGAACTACAGATGTTCCATTAGATGTAGAGTTTCAAATGCGTGTGTACATGGAGATCTTTGATGCTCCGTACTGGGATATCGCAACACTCTTCGGACTTGATGACTTCAGAGTATATCGGATTGAACGAGACAAAGAGCTTGGCGAAGCGATACTTGGTGTTGCTGAATCTTGGTGGAAAAAACATGTTGACGGAGAGATCCCACCAGATGTCGATGCAACTGATCAATGCATGAAAGTTCTTGGTCAGCTGAACTCAAGGGTCAAAGATGAACCTTTGAGAGAAGCAACGGTAGCCGAAAAAGATCTGCACGAAAGATTAGTGAAGGTCAAAAAAGAATACAAAGAAATCGAAACCAAGAAGAAAGAACTGGAAAACTTGCTTCGGGCAAAGATAGGTGAGTCTCCTGGGATTCAAGGGATTGCTACTTGGAAGAAAAGCAAAAACACTAAGACGTTTGATAAACGTTCGTTCCGAGAAACAGAGCCAGAAATGTACGATAAATATCTGATTGAAAAAGAAGGGACACGAATGCTTCGTGTCAAGGAGCTGAAGAATGACAACGGCGCTTAGTACCAGAGATAAAGTTACTCAGCTCAATGAGTACCTTGAAAGCAAGAAAGGCAGTCTGATTAAGATTGCACCGAAAGGAACGGACGTTGATCGGATTATTCGGGTAGCAATGTTTGAGGCTGTGAAGAACGAGAAGATCGTTCAATGCAGTCCGACTTCTGTATACATGGCTCTGGCTAAGGCTTGCGAGCTGGACTTGGTTGCTGGTGGCGTTCTACATAGAGCGTCCCTTGTACCGATGTGGAACAAGCGAGCCAAGACGTTTGAAGCTGAGCTTTGGATCGAGTACACAGGATTGATGGATCTTGTAAAGAGGTCTGGAGAAGTGGCACACTTCGCTGCCAGAGTCGTACACGAAAACGATGAGTTTGAACATTTCTTCGATCTTGAAGGTGGAGAAGTGTTGAAACACAAGG
>Ga0098060_1000809_pt1 | contig 13331 bp, 7 predicted proteins | sample 21_taG_FD_77063 | JGI IMG/M metagenome (GOLD analysis project Ga0098060, IMG submission 77063) | Marine viral communities from the Subarctic Pacific Ocean - 21_ETSP_OMZ_AT15319 metaG | ecosystem: Environmental > Aquatic > Marine > Oceanic | place: Pacific Ocean | collected 2015-01-19 | reverse complement strand
TAAGTTTTTTATCATTCCAAATTTCATTCTATTTGCCTCTAGTTAGTTCATCAGGATTGAATCGTATGTTACCTTGTAGTATTTTATCTACAGACTCCATAGCTAATTCTAATGGTAGTTCTGGCATCCCTTTTAAATGAGCTTCTAAAAGCTCTTCATAGACTTTTCTAAACTCTTCTCGCTTTAACCAAGCCAAGTCCTGTTTAGTTCGCATCTTACAATCTATGCGATATCCCCTGTCTAAATCGTCTTCGTGGTACATTATAAGTATATCGTCTGTAAACATATCTTTAGTCATTATTTTTCTTCATACATTATTACTTCTTCAGGAACTTCTTTTTCCATCATTTTATGTTCTTTACTAGCTGCTCTGTTTGCAGGATGTAAGTGCATATTATTTTTATCCTGAGAATACGTTTCTTTATCTAATGCGTATCCTTTTATTCTACCTGTTTTAATATCTTCTTTAAAAAATTCTAAAGGATTAGTTATTGTTCCTCCTCGTCTATCATAAGTAGGTAAATTATAAACTATTCCATCTTTTTCAAACCCTTCTGCTCTAACAGTTACTGTTTGTCCTTTAACATTTCTCATAGCTCTTTTTTGTTTTATTGTTTCTAAATGGTATTGTTGATTAAATGTAAGAGGCTCTCCCCCTTGATTGTACTCTTCTCTTTCAAATCTAGTATTTTTAAATTTATCTAGGTAATCAGATAGATAAGTTACTCCGTCATCTTTATCAGTATTATTTTCACCTAAATTTGTTATAAAGTTTTTCATACCTGTAAAGCCTCCTAAGTGAGCCGCAGCTACCATTCCAGGTTCTGTAATAGGTATTCCTTTAACTTTTTGCCCTATGTATTGGTCTAGTTTATTTCTTTTAATTCCTTTTCTAATATCGCTAACATGCCAATCAAATACTTCATCTTGTAAGTTTTTATCTGCTAAAAATTCTTCATTAGTAAACTCTCTTTTATTAGCGTTTTTATAATCTTTTAATCTAGGATTACCAAATTGATATGCACCCATATATCCTTGTTTATTTACAACATCATATCTTCCAGAGCTTTCGCTATCTCTTAACTTATTTTTAAATAGTTCAGGTAATATTTCTTCATCAGTTACTAAAGTTCTAGGAACAGCTTGTGCCGGCCCGCCTACTAATACAGCGTCTTGTGTTTGAAATTGTATGTCTTCCATTTTTGTTTCCGCCCTATTTGCTGCACGTTTAGATCTTCTTAAAAGCGCGCCTAAAAACCCTCTAATTTTTTCAACAACACCCCCTAAAAATACTTCTTCTCTTTTAGTTCTTCTGTTTAACGCAGAAGTTATACCGCCATTATAAGCTTTAGTTCTATCTAGTATTTCTGTAGGTAAAAATTGATTTTCTCTAAGAAGCGTATAACCTTCTTTAGTCTTTATAGCATCATAACCTAGTTTAAGTATTTCATTTCTTAATAAAAAACTTTTACTTCTTTTAATTAAAGCTTCTTTTGCTGAAGTTTTATTAGGATCGTCTGCAAGAACATCATCTCTAAGAGTAAATTGATAGTTTGTTTCTTTAATAATTTCATTAGCAATAAAATCATCTGTATAAATTATATCGTCTTTATTTTTAGTAATGCTTTCTTGTACAGTTTCTAGTTCTGTATTATCAATATCTAAGTCTAATAACTTATTAAATTTAATTTTACCTGCTACGTTTCCTCTGCCTTTAGCTTTATATACAGGAACTCCAATAGTGTCAGACTTTCGATACGCATCTAGTTTATCTGCAACTGTAAAGCCTTTTAAGTCTATGTAGAATGTATCTTTAATATCTAATGTAGGTAAAGTGTCTTCTGTATGTAAAGCAATAGGAGTTATATCTTTACTTGGATATAAGTTCTGATCTCTAGTTAAAAATTTATAAACATCTTCTTCAGTATCTTTAGTAACTTCTCCACCTTCTGCAAAAGACTCTACAGAATCTTTATCGTACACAACGTCTTGTCCTAAATTTCTAGTAAATCTTTTAATATCATTTCTAGAAGGAACTACTCCAAAAATTTTTTCATTCTTTTTAAGAGCGGAATAAAAAGGAATATTAGTTCCAATAATTTCAGGAATACTTTTATCTGTAACTACGGAATCTATAAGGTCTGCAGGAATAGGCCCTAACGGAGCTTTAATTGCTGCAGCTGTTTCTCTACCACCGTATTTAGCACCTTCAAGATATTTATGTATATATTCATAAGGCCCAAATCCTCCCCATCTTCTTACAGCTTCTGCCATTACTTTAGTATCTTCTTGTTGTAGACTTCTACCTTCACTTCTAATTGCATTAGTCATAACAGCTACACCTGTCATCATAGTTGTTGCTCCCATAACTTTAGGAATATTAGCAACAGGATCTCTTACCATGCTTCTTGCCATGCCTTTAAGTACTGTATTATTAAATGCTGTAGGATAACCTGCAAATTGTACAAATAGTTGCGCCCAATATCCACTCATCCATATCGGTTTACTTCCTTCTGCAGCTGTAGGATTAAGAATAATTTCTCTAGCAAATAAAGCAGAAGCAGGAGAAACTTGCTCTTCAAAAAAATCACTATCTCTAAAAGCTTGCTCATTAAAAACACCATCAGCGTCTATATTGTTTTTATAAGCTACTAAAGCTTGATTACTGTCAATACCTATTTCAGCTAATTGATCTACTCTTCTTTGTTTCATTTTAGGAGACAAAGTTACTCCATAGAAATTGGTATTATCGTTTAATTCGTTAAGTATTCTAAGTACTTTTTGTTGTCCAAATTTATATGCTCCCATTTGAACAGCTTGTGTCCAGGGAGTTAGTCCGTTTAAATTAAAAAACCAATTAGAAATTTTCTTTGCTGTACCGCTTTGCAAACCTTCTCCATACATACCTTCAATTCTATCCATTACAGAATTTTCTAAAGACAATCCTGCCTGATAAGTGTCGTATAAATCTTCATCGTTTAATTCTTTAAACAGTTTTGTTTTTTTACCTGTTAAATTAGCAACTCTATCTCCTGCAGTAACAAAAGCTTTCTTTGTAAACTTTGATCCTGCTATAACAAACGATTTAGTTAAATTAATAGTGTCTGGTAAATCTGCTCTAGATAAAGCAATTAAAGGCTCGGTAAGACTAGACACCGTAGCAAAGCCTAAGTGCGCTAGTTGTTGTGAAACCTTTAAAGTATCTACTGCATTTCTACCAAACTTACCTATATAAGCAGGAACAGTATCTTCTACTCCTGCAGTTACTTTATAAAGTTTAGTTAAATTATCTACTAATTCTTCTCTATTATATTTTATACCAGAAGCATCAAGCTCTTCTAAAATAGGCTCAATAAATCTTGTATTAAATTGTCTTTCACTTCTTCCAAAGTATCTAGATTTTTCTATAGTCTTACCCATACTTAAAGCATAATCAGTAAGCACAGACTGAACATCAGTATTTACAAATCCATATTTCTGTAAGTCTGCATCTGAAATATCGTCAAAAGCCCTACTCTTCATAAAAGAATTACTACCTAATTTAGGCATTTCACCTTGTAGGTTTTTATATTTAGGATCAGCTTTATTAATTAAATCTTGTACTATTACTTTAGCTTTAAACTTTCTAGCTGCAAGATTAAACTCATCTTTTAAATCTGGTCTAAGTCTTAATAAATCTTTTTGAGTACTTACATTTACTTTTAAATCGTTTAAGTTATATTTTTTCTTTAAAGACTCTAAAGCCATATCTTCAAAACCGTTATATCTTTCAAGAAAAGGTTTATTAGTTTTAGGATTAATTACATCGCCAAAAACTTTTTGATCTATAGTTTTTTCGTTTACGTCAATATATTTTTTAACTTCAGGATCTAGTTTAGCAACACTATCTTCTATCATTTTACCATCAGCATCGAAGTCTATAGTATATCTAGTAACTCCATCATCTAAATTTAAATCTTCTATTCCATCATTAGTCATTCTTTCTAAACGCATATCTGTATGTCTAGAATTAACTAATAAATTTTCTAGTATATCTCTTTGTTCTTTAATAGCATCTATACTCCAATGTCTAGGAAAATAATTTGCTACTCTTTGAGATACATTTTTAAATAAATCAAATTTAGATACTGTACCGCCTACTGTTTCTAAACCAAAACCATCGTTATATATTTTATTAAAACTTTCATCTATTCCTTTAGCAGCTTTCATAACATCGTCAGATATTCTTCTTCCGTCTATTATTACAGGCTCGATAACTTCATAGTCATTAAGTCCTTTTTTATTAAAGTTTACAAGTTTAACATGATTGTTTAGATCTATATCTCTCGTTAATAAAAACAATATATCTTTTTCATCAGCAGGATCAATCTTTCCAAATTTACCAGAAAGATTACCCATTGCTTTTTGCATAAGTAAAATATATTCTGCTTGTCTTTTAGATACTGCAGCACCAAAAGTTGTTTTAGCTATTTCTTCAGGGCCTTGATCCATTAGTCTACGCATAGCATCGTATCTAATATTTGTTAAAAATTCTTTTATTGTAGGAGAACCTTTAGCAAATTCTTTAAAAGGAGTTGTTGCTTTACCTGTAATAAGACCTAAGATTTTATCAGTTTGTCTTAAATCTTCTCTCCATTTTCTTATTTGTTCTGGTTTAGCGTCTGCTAAATCTTCTGTTCTTAAGCCTGTTTCTTCTGCAAATTTATTTAATTGTCTTCTAGCTATAAGATCTCCTAACTTTACGAGTCCTGCAGCAGCTCCTCCTCCAACTACAGCACCAACACCTGTCATGCCTATAGCTTCTGAGGTACTAAACTTTTCTCTTATTCCAGTTTGAACATCGCTAATCTGATTAGATACACCAATAACTCCTGCATCATAAGCACCTTCTGTCATACCAATACTTACTGCTCTCATAGGTTTATTTTTATTAAACTGTAAAGCTAGTTTTTTAGCACTTTGCCTAAAAGCTTGCGTTGCTCCTAGTCTAGAGGCAGCGGACAAAGCTATACCTCCTGCTCCTCCAGTAGATACAATAAAGGGTACAGCTAATAAATTAGGAAGATCAAAAACAAGATCTATAGCAATATCTTTAGTAGCTTGAAGAACATGTTTTACACCAGTTGTATTAGCATTATCAAAAACAGTTTTTAAATATTTATAATCTGCTTTAGTTTGATCACTCCAATTATCAGACTTCATTGCCAAAGCTACAGCATCTCCTATACTGTATTTAGCATCTCTTAAATTTTCATATATATTTTCATCACTACCTATAGCTCTTAGATACCTTTCTCCTACTTCTTGATATATTTGATCTTGATCTAGATCATTCATATTATATTCAGTATCAGAATAAAAAGAAGCAGACTGTTTTCTTTCCCTATCTAAATTAGAAGTTGTATTGTCGTCTAAAATTCTTTGAATAAAAGGACTATCATAGACATTTTTTTTCTGATCTATTTCTTGATTTATAGTTTTACTAAAATCATTATAACCAGACACAGCAGTATAGTCAGGTTTAATAGGAGGTTGTGTACCTGAAATTTTTATAGCAGAAAAAGTTTCTTGTTGGTTTTCTAAATTTTGTCTTCTTTCTTTTTCTTCTTGGGTTTCGCCTAGATTTTTAAACATACTAGGATTGTCTTGCTGAAATTGCTGCCAAGTCATTGACATTTAGTTCTCCTCGCTATCTTTTCTTCTAGCTAGTAATCCTATATTTTGTGAACTGTCTTTAGTAAAGTCTACAATATCTTGAGCTGCGTCTTGTTTCATGTTAAATCTATCAATTCTTTTTCGAGCTAAGTCTTGTTTTATGTCAAACCTTTGTCGTTGCATGCTCATTTGAGCCATAGTTCTGCCAGATACAGGCATACTATCTTCAATTATTTTAGCTAACCAAGTTGCTGTTCCTTTCTGTACAGCTTTAGTTATGTCTATATTATTTTCATTAGCAAACTGTATGTATGTGTCTGCTATATCTTTTTTAATTATATCCCAATTAGTTGTAGTAAAATCATCATAGAATGTCATTAGTTTTGCTTGATCTTTAATATCTTTTCTAGCATCTTCTGTAGCATCATAAAACTCTTTTACTTTTTCAGAAGCACTTTCAGCAAGAGTTATCCAATCCTGACCAAATTGTTTTGCTCTTTCAACAGCATCGTCTTTTGCAAATCCTAAATCTATACCTAACTCTCCTGATGTAATATATTTATCTGTCTTAGCAACAAAATTTAAAGCATCGTTAGCTTCATCAGAAACTACTTTAGCTGCTTTTTTTACTTTTGAAGGAGCGTCTTTAATAAACTGTTGTGCTGCTTTTTTAACTACAGGTATAGTTTCTTTTACATAAGTTTCTATATTTGCTTGAGCAGCTTCTAAGTTCTCTTGGCTATAAACAGAATCTTTATCTACAGTAGGTAAGCGTACATTAAACTGTCTATTAGGTGTTAGTCTAACATTTATACCTTCTTCAGAAATAGATTTTAAACCTTCTTTAGTTCTATCTATTACTTTTTGTTTTGTATCTCTAATTGTTTTTATCATTCCTGGAACATCTACATGTTTCATATCTGCAAAAACATCTTCTACAGAATTATAACCTTGTTGTTTAATAGGTTTAGTTTGTCTTTGTCCTAATGTAGGATCTATATCAGGCATACTCTCTATACTTAATTGATCTTTTTGCAAACCTTCTTGAATTTCTTTCATTTTATTATCTTCTACAGAAGACATTGAGTTTTGCATACTTTCAAGACTCTGTTGATCTTGAACTTTAGTTGCTAATAGTTCCATTGTACGATCTCTAACAGGGCTTGGCGGTTGTTGTAGTATAACCGCTTCTATTTCTGCTACATTTTCTTTTGTAACTGTGTTTTCTGGATTACTTAAAAAACCTTGCAGTTTTATAAGCTCTGAAGAACCTTCGCTAGTTACTCGTCCTGTATTAGAATTTTTAGTAACAGCATTAGTCATAGCCCTAGAAATTTGTACGGAATTTACATCTGCTTTTCTTTGTTCATCTGAAGAAGTAACTTCATAAATACCTCCTGAATTTATTTGACCTAAAGTTAATTGCGCTCTTCTTTCAGCAGTTAGAGGTGTATAAGTTATGTTTATTCCTCCATATTGAGGGCCTAAAATATCACCCAGTTTACTTTTTGTAATTAAAAGATTAGGAATTCCTTCTGTTGTTTCTTTAGATACAATATCTATAGCTTGTTGCATAAAATGAAACTTATCATAGATACCTCCTGCTCCTTTTGTTTTTTCATATTGATCTTGCAAAGCAGAAGAAATCATTGTTACATCAGTCCAATAATCTTCTTTAGTAATTTTATCTTCAGTATTTCCTCCCATTGCTCCTGTTAAAACAGAAGGAGACATTTCTTGAGTTTCTTTTCCTTCAAGTTTATATTTTATTTTAAGTCTATCTCCTACTACATAACTTTTCTTTTGATCGTTACTAACAAAACTTTTTCTTTCAGTTTCATGTTTAGTAAGAAGCGAAGGAAAATTAATATCTTCTCCAGGCGAAGAAAATATATTTTGCAATCTGTTGTTACCTATTGCTGTTTCATACTTACCTTGTTGTTCATCCCAAGCAAGTGAAGAAGCAAATACTTCATCTTTAAAAGATTGTATTGCATCTTCTTCAAGACTTCCTGTTTTCCATTTCTTTTTACCCATAATAAAATTAATAGCTCCGGGAAGAAGACCACCATCTTTTACCATCTCTTTCATGTGTTTAGCTGTAGCTGTATTAAAAGGCTCAAAGTATCTAGCTTTCTTCTGTTCTACTGTTTGATCTCCTGAGAGTTTAAAGTCTGCAGATAGATCTAATAATCTTTTATATTCTGTTAAATCATCCTGCATATCATTTGCAGCTATTGTCATTAATTGTTCTTGAGTATAGCCTGAACCAATTCCTTGATTTTTTAATTTATCATCTATCCATTGTTTGTGATATTCAGATTTCCATTGTGTTTCCCAATCAGCTCTATTATTAAATCTTGCAGTATGATCTTTTTGAAATTGAAAACTTGTATTAAAGTAGTCTTCCATTTTTTGTAACTCAGGTTGTTGTCCTGTCCAAAAATCTTTAGCTCTATTCTGCGCTCTTACTTTTAAAACTTGGTCTGCGCCTATTACTAAAGGAGCTATTACAGCAGCTTTCTTTCCTCTTTTTCTAGCTTTGGCTACTCTTTGTTGAGAATCTGTAACAATTTTATTAACTTGAGCATCGCCCATTATACTTTTTGCCATTACTCTTGCTCCTCTCTACTCAATAAACTTGAAGATTCTGTAGGACTTTCAGGTATTTCAAGTTCATCTACACGTTGTTGTATGTCTCTAGGTATTCCTTTTAATTTTAATTCAGGAACAATTTTTTCTTTAGCCATCTCAATAGCTTTTTGTACTTCTGTTAGTTGTTCATCTGCTTCCATAGTATCTGGCTCATCGTCTATAACAGGCTCATCTATTCCTGCATGTGTAGCTAAAGCTATTAATAAATACATTATAGGCTCTAAAAGTAACATAGCTAAATCAGGATTCCAAAGACCAGAAGTAAATCCTTTATAGATTATAATATCTGTAAGTTGTCCTACAGGAACTCCTTGTCTCATTAATTTTATTAAATCATGGTAAGCGTCAGGTTCTGTTAATTCTAAAAAAGTTGCATTTAAAGCAGGTTGTACAGAAGTAAACTGAGGTGCTTGTTCCCAAGCGTAAGGTTGTTCTGGACTTCTTGTTAAAGATTCTCCAGGCACAGGCGCACCTTGCGTTGCTAAAAATTCTAATCCTGCTCTATCTAAAGTTGGTTCTGCCATTTATATCTCCGTTAAGGTTGTCCAAGTACTTGTTTAGTTCTTATAAAAGCATCAGATGTTATAGGTTTAACTAAAGCATTAAAGTCTACTAAAGGAAACTGTTGTTGTAAAAAATTATTTGTAGGAGCAGGAGTAAAAATAGGATCTCCTGTAAAACCTTCTGGATCAAATCCTGCAAAAGGGCTTCCGTCTGATGTTCCGTCTGGTTTGCCTTCTAATAAACTTCCTGCTGCTTGAACACCAGTAACTACATTCTTTGTTGTCTTTAATTTTTCAACAGTAGTTTGTTCTGAAAAAGGTTTACCTCCTAAAATTCCTCTTTTACCTTCTTCTTTAGCTACTTCTTTTGCTCCTGTTTTTATAGTCTCTCCTGCTGTATAATCTGCTAATTGATCTTGAGTCATTATCATAGGATCTGTAATAGTAGTATCTATAGCTGTATCTTTAAGAGCTTCTTTACCTGCTTCTTTACTTGCTTCTCCTGTTACTTTACTAAACCCTTCACTTAAAAAAGCAGTAGTAGATTGTCCTGCTCCATAAGCAGCTTGACCTATAGTCCTAGCTCCGTTCACTATAGCTGCTGCTGTATTAGATAAAATGTTACCTGAAGCGGCTGCTGTCGCTGCTGTAGTTCCTGCAGTTGTAGTTGTAGCTACTGTAGCTCCTGCCGCTGTAGCTCCTGCTGTTGTAGCTGCTGTAGCTCCTGCTGTAGTTCCTGCTGCAGCTGTACCTCCTGCTGTAGTAATTCCAGGCAGCGTTGCTCCCATCATACCTCCAATAAAATAAACTCCAGTAGCTATAAGAGCTGCGGCTGCAATAACTTTAAATGCTTTGCTCTTCATAGTTCTTTTAAGTTGTTTCTTAACTCTTTTACCAAAGCGTTTTATTTCTTTTCTTACTTTTTTAGAAGAAGCTAATAAAGCTCCTACGGCTGCAAAGGGTAAAAATGCCATTATGAATCTCCTGTTGACGCTATATTAACTAATGAATCAAATACTTTTGAAATATTAGATGTTGTTAAACTATCCCAATACTGTGTGCTAGTAGCTTCGTTGCCTAGTGATTGAGCTATAAGGTGTGTTTTTCTATCTTCAAACTTTTCAGCTGCTTGGAACTCATAAGCCGCTCTATCTCTTAACTCTTGCCATAAAAATGCTTGAGCCTGTTGAGACATACCAAATAAATTTTGTGAGTTTTGCATAGCTATCTGATTAGCTGCTGCAGTATTAACTGTATTTGCTTGTCTTCTCCATGCAATATTAGACTGTTCTACAGCTTGTGCATTAGTAGCGTTCCATTTAGCTCTATCATAAGCTAACTGTGTATTATACTGATCAATCTGTGTAGCCATTTGAGCATTGAATTTATTTTCATCTACAGTTAATCCTCTAACTTGTTGATCCACTTGGTTCTGTGCTGAAGCATTAAACTGTTCCATTGCATTTAGCTGTGCTGTATTATTAAGTTCAATTTGCTGTGCAAGGTTTGCCATGAACTGATTAGTTTGATTTTCACTTGTAGCATTAAATTGTCTAGCTGCATTTTCTGAGGCTTGATTACTTAACATTGCTTGTTGTTTTTGTTGTGCTGTAAGCATAGAAGCTTGTTGTTCATTACTAAGATTAGCCATATCCATATTTAAAAAAGATTGAGCATTTTGTGCTGCTATTTTAGTTCTTTGATCTACAGCGGCCATATCAAGAGCTGCTAATTGTGTTGCGTTTTGTAAAATTGTTTGTTGGCTATTATTTAAATTAGTTAATGTTGCTGTTTGCATAAACTTACTATTAGCTAATTCTACTTGTTGCGCTGTAGTAAATTTAGTCATATCCATATTTGCAGTAACAGTTGCATTTTGCATAGCTCTTTGTTGATCTACATTAAGCTGTGCTAATCCCATTTGTTGTGCAAGTTTAGAATTATTTAAATTAACTTGCATTTGTTTATTAAGATTAGCTAATTCTGTTTGTTGAGCTGCACTTAAGTTCTGTGCGCTTGCAGTATTCAAAGCACTTAAATTTGCTAGTCTTGTTTGTTGATCTACAGTTAAGTTTGCTTTTTGCATATCTTGTGCAAAAGCTGCATTTTGACTTAGGAACTTAGCTGCGTTCTGATACTCTGCTAATCTTTCTTGTTGCACAGCAGACATATTTTGTTGTGCTGTAGCATCTGCTATTTGTAAATTAGCAAGATCTATTTGCGCACCAACACTTAAATTCTGCGCGTTCATAGCCTGTTCATTCTGTGCGTTTAATACAGCAGCTTGTTGTTGGTTTTGTAAATTAGCAAGAGCAGTTTGTTGTTGCTGTTGAGCAGTAGTCATTACTGCTGCTTGGTCAAACTGGCTTTGCATTACTGCCATTTGTTGTGCGTTCTGTGCTGTTTGACTTTCCGCTTGTTGTTGATTAGCAAGGTTAGTCATCCTTCGAGACATGTCTAATCTAGTTTCTTCTAAGTTAGCTTGTTGTTCGTTAGATAAATTTTGAGCTGCTCTAGCTTGTAAAGCTTGTGCATTGCTTTGTGCCATTGGAAAAGCACTTTGTATAATAGAGTTAAACATAGCATCTCTAGCTATTGTAGAAACATCTATTCCTCTTTCTGCCATATTTTGATTTACTGCATCTACAGCAGGTCTAGCCCATGAAGGAACATTACCGCTTTCTAGTCCTCCTAAGAGACTTTCCATTTGAGAACTTACTAAAGCCTCTGTAGGTAATGCAGCTATTGCTGCTTGAACTTGAACAGGCTCATTGTCTATTTGTGCTTCTACTGTTGCAGGATTCTGTACTATAGCTGCTGTAATTGCTTGAGGTATGTCTGCAACTTGAGCTATCATAGAAGCAGCAGCTCCTTCTCTAGCTGTACCTTGTACTGCGCTTCTTTGTGCAGCTTCAAAGCCTACTGTATTTATAATTTGAGAAGCTGTTCCTGAAGCAGAAGTTCCTGTAATAGCTTCTCTAGTTTGTACTTCTGCATCTGCAGTTGTAGAAAGTTGTGCGCCTACTCCTGTTACTTGAGGTACAAAAGCTCCTGCAGAAATAATACCATCTACATTAGTAGCTTTAGCTGCATTAACTAATGAATTAGAAACTTGTGCAGCTACTGCTTCACCAGAAAGACTTCTAATCTCTGTTACTTGTGCAACTGCTTCTGGTGAAAGCTGACCTGTTGCTCCGTCTACTGCAGGAGGAGTAGTGTTCTGCATCGCTGTCATTGTTGAAACAGATATAGGAGTTTGTTGAGCAGAAGTAGTTGCTGTTCCTGTAGTAGCGTCTAGTTCTAAATTAGAAACAGATTTAGATGCTTCTGCTTCATCTTGTTTCCCGATTGTTTGTATTTTATCATCACCAGTTGCAATAGTAGTGTCAAGTTTAGTTCCTGCCGCATCACTAATCTTTGGAATTGTAGGTACTATAGTTTCTCCTTTTCTTGTAGCTTCTGCAGTTGTTCTAGCTGTAGTAATTTTTTTCTCTGTTGCGTCAGTATAAATATTTCTTGTATCTTTATTATCGTTATTTTTTCCGCTAGTAACAACTTTAGGAACATAATCTTTACCTTTTGATCCTCCAACAACTTTTCTATCTTGTCCACGTTCTACAGTAGTTTGTGTTTTAGTAGGAGTAGCCAGTAACTTATTATCTTTTGGAGGAGTAGCTAATCCTACGTTATATTCATCAATAACTTTAATACCTGTAGGAGAAGGAACTCCTGGCATTGCAGATATTTCTGACATTCTTTCTGGAGTAGTTCTTTGTGGAGACAGTTGTGAAGCAACTGGATCTCTATGAGCAGGATCACTATACCAATTATCTAAAGCATTTCTATATTCATCTGCAACGTCAAAATCACCACGTTGAGGTTTTCCTCCGTGTTTTAAATTAACTCTGCCACCTTTACGGTAATCTGCTCTTTTCTTCTTATATCTTTTCCTTGCCATAGTAATTCCTAATTAGTTTTAACCTCAAAAAGTTTATCAAGTTTTGCTTCTAATTTATTAAGCATACGAATAACACGATCCGTATTGTTTTCCATTTCATCTTTAGTAACGTAGTTTTTAGCCACTTCTTCTCTCGTCTTGTTTAATAGTACATCAATTCTTTTAAGCTCTACAAAGTTCTGTCGTATACTATAAACTATTGGAGCTATAACAATAGTAAGTAATAAATTCCACATTTCCATGTCCATATTTTTACCTAAAGTATGTTCGTAAATAAGCTTTTACTGGGCCGTACTCTTTAGTTGATTTTTTAAATACAAAACCCCAAACCCACGGAGTCTTTCCGTCAAAATCAAAATCGTCTGGAAAAGGATACGTCAAACTTTTATCTGCACAAAACTTTTTAACTATGTTTCTACTTCCGTATACATAAGCGTCTACCCAATCACTAGCAGTTCCATCAGAAGAATAAGTTACTGCATAGAATGTTTCTCCTACTTTACCAAAACCTTCAGGAAACTCAGGTACATCAAAGTCAACTTTATTTAAAACAACCTTTA